>Ga0315290_10000043_pt1 | contig 68429 bp, 60 predicted proteins | sample YL17G12_0_MG_FD_203627 | JGI IMG/M metagenome (GOLD analysis project Ga0315290, IMG submission 203627) | Sediment microbial communities from Yellowstone Lake, YNP, Wyoming, USA - YL17G12_0 | ecosystem: Environmental > Aquatic > Freshwater > Lake > Sediment | place: USA: Wyoming | collected... | reverse complement strand
CGGAAAATATCGCTTATAACTTGAACTATCTAATTAAATTTACTGGCGGGATTGACTGGCCTTGCCTGGAACAGACTCTCAATGAGTTGGTTCGCCGTCACGAGCCTCTTCGGACAGTATATCCAAACCAGGGGGGAAGACCTCTTCAAGTTATTCAACCTTACGAGTCGTTTACATTGCCTTTTGTGGATTTTTCAAGCTTGCCGAATGATGAACGACAACAGGCAATCCGCAAGTATGCTCTCGGCCATGGTAACCAGCCTTATAACCTGCAGCGGGGACCATTGGTACGTTTTGCCCTCCTGCATAGTGACCCAAATGAGGACTACCTGTTTATCAGTATCCATCATATAGGTTTTGACGCCTGGTCACGGCATGTCCTGATCGGTGAACTGGTGCAGATGTACAGCGTCTACCGATCCGGAGATGACCCGGGATTGCCTGAATTGGAAATCCAGTACCTGGATTATGCCCTTTGGCAGCGGGAGTGGCTGAGCGGGGAAACGCTCGCACAATTCATTGAGCATTGGAAGAATATCTTTTCGGGTGATCTACCCATCCTTGAACTACCCACTGACCGACCGCGTCCAGTCCAGCAGTCCTTTCGTGGTGCCAAATATCATTTTCGGCTCCCCCAATCCCTTTCTTCCCAAATAAAAGGTTTTTGTCAGAAGGAACGCATAACGCCCTTTCAACTGCTCCTGGCAGCCTATGCACTCCTGCTGATGCGCTATACAGGACAGGAAGATATTATCATGGGCTGCCCGTTTGCCAATCGGTCCCGCCCTGAATTGGATGGATTGGTGGGGCTGTTTGTCAACACTCTGCCGATCCGTGTGATCTTGCGGGGTAATCCCAGCGTTCGGGAGTTTCTGGATCAGGTCCATGTAGTGATGCTGGAGTCCTATCCCTGGCAGGCAGCCCCGTTCGAAATCCTGGTTTCTGAGCTCTCTCCAGGGCGCGATCTCAGTCGGACCCCGGTCTTTCAAGTTTTGATCAACATGCGTAATGTGCCGAAACGGTTGCGCGCCATCGAAGGTCTAGAAGTGGAAGTTGTATTGTTGGATGATACTACTGCCGCCTTCGACCTCTCCTTAGAACTGGGGGATGAAGATGACCACTTCAGTGCGGCCATGCGCTATAACACCAGCCTCTTCGATCAAACCACCATTCTGCACATGGTCTCCCATTTTCAGAACATCTTATCCGCCATGCTGGAGGGACCGGAGCGCCTGATCTCCGAATTGGATATGCTGAGCGCATCCGAACGGCAGCGTCTCCTTCTGGATTGGAATGAGACCCAGTATGAGCATCGACAACAGTGTGTCCATGAATTGATCTCCGAGCAGGCAGCAAAGCGTCCGGATGCTCTGGCTGTCATATGTAATGGCAGGCAATTTACTTATTCCGCTCTGGAACAGAAAGCCAATCAACTGTCTGCCTATTTGCTTGCAAATGGAGTTGGACCCGGGACGCTGGTTGGGATCTTTTTGCCCCGTTCGGAAGATCTTCTGGTCTCGCAGTTGGCCATTCTTAAATCGGGCGGCGCTTATATCCCTTTGGACCTGACTTATCCGGCCGGGCGCCTGGCCTATATGCTGCAGGACGCAAACCCTGCACTCATTATCACGCAATCATCGCTGGGTGCGCAACTGCCGGATCATTGCCATAAGATTTGTCTGGATGCCGAAGCGGATGCGATCCGGATCTGTCCGGACTGGGGATCAGCTGCCGCCTCCGATGCGGATGCGATCGTATATGTGACCTACACATCGGGCTCTACAGGGCGTCCGAAGGGCGTGATGACCGTCCAGCGGGGAGTCCTGAATTATCTGCACCACCTTGTGAAGACCTTTCACTTGAAGGCCGGGGAGCGAGTCATTCAACTTACGCCGCTTTCTTTCGATGCAGCCTTCCGGGATACGCTGGGGGTTTTAACTTTCGGTGGCACAGTCGTCCTGATGGATGATGAGCAGATGCGTAATCCGGATTTCATCTACTCCGCCATCCTGGAGCAGCGGGTCACCTGTATATTGAGCGTGGTCCCAACCATGTTGAGGGCTGTGGCCCAAACGGCCTCCGAGTGTGGAGTGCATGAAAACCATCTGGGTTTGATCATGCCCAGCGGTGAAACCTTGCAGGTTGCGGATGTCGAATTGGTAAGAAATGCTTTTGGGGAAATTGTGCAAATTATCAATCAATATGGGCCGACCGAATGCAGCATGATCTCGACTACCTATACGGTTCCAATGGCACTGCCGGAAGATCTCCAAGGTATACCGATTGGCAAGCCGATAAGCAATGTGCGCGTTTATGTGCTGGATAAAAACCGCCATCCTGTTCCAGCCGGGGTGAAAGGGGAGTTGTACATCGGCGGGATCGCAGTCGGGCGCGGCTACCTGAACCAACCCGGGCTTACCGCGGAGCGTTTCCTCCCCGACCCATTTCTTCCCGGCGAGCGGATATACAGCACCGGTGATCTGGTGCGGTATTCGCAAGACGGAATACTTTATTATTTTGGCCGTCTGGATCATCAGGTCAAAATCAGGGGTTACCGGGTGGAGTTGGGGGAGATTGAGGCTGTCGCTCGCGAGTGCCCCGGCGTCCGGGATGCCGCTGTGGTTTTGTGGTCGGACACGGCTCCAGAGGTGCTGGTTGTCTATATCACTCTTTCCGCGGGTGAACGAGAGCTGGTCATAAGGAATCTGCAACGCCATCTCGCGGACCACCTTCCATTCTACATGCTGCCCTCCACCAGCATGGTATTGGAGGAGATGCCGCTCACTCCCAACCGTAAAATTGATCGTCGCGCCCTGCCTCGCCCGGAGAGCGGACCGGAGAGCGATCATTATCTTGCGCCCAGGAACGATATCGAAACGCGACTAGTCTCGATCTGGAAGGAAATTCTGGGGGTTAAGCGGGTAGGTATCAGAGATAATTTCTTCGAACTTGGCGGGCACTCTCTGCTGGCGGTGCGCTTGTTTGCACGCATCCAGGAGGAATTCGGGCAATCCCTGTCATTACTGCTTTTGTTCAAAGACGGAACGGTTGAAGCATTAGCAGAGTCGCTGACCCGCCAGAGTGAAACCTCAGTTGCCAACGGGGTAGTACCGATCAACCCTGAAGGCGACGAGGTTCCCCTGTTCATTCTGTCTGCAAGCCTTTACATGAGGGAGATGGCATTTGCTATGGGAACTGCTCGGCCGGTGTATGGTCTGCATCCTTTTGAAGGGGGGCAGTTGGTGTATCGCGAATCAGTCCAGGAGACAGCCAAGATCTTTTACCAACGCTTGATCGAGTTCCATCCCCAGGGACCTTATCTGCTTTTCGGTCACTCAGCTAATGGTTATTTTGTTCTGGAACTGGCCCGTTTGCTACGCGAGAACGGAAAGACTGTCGCCTTCTTGGGATTGTTAGACACTTATCCACCCGGTCCGCGGAGACAGGCGAGCCCGGTCGATCGGATGAAAATCCATCTAAATAATCTCCAGGATAAAAACCTTCCGCAGATCCTGGATTATTTGGGCTTATCAATAAGCCGTTATTTCACACGTTTGAAAAATCGATCAACCTTGGATGGAAAGACGATCAAGCGACATATCCAGAAAGGGGAGGTCAAAGAGGTTCGGAAATATATCTTGCAGATTTATAACCCCGAGCCTTACACAGGAAGTGTCATTCTATTTTCAGCCACCCATCGCCCCTGGTATATGAATTGGGATCCTCTGGAGCAGTGGACCAATTTCCTAACCGGTCAACTCGACATCTTGCCGATCCCAGGGGACCATATGACGGTTCTCAAACCACCTCAGGTGGCCATCCTCACCGAGAAAATTAACGCCATTCTCCATAAAAACGAAGTTGAATAAAGATATCCAACCTTTCTCTCTTCAGCCTGATATTATCCACGTCTGGGTTTTCAGTCTGGTTGAACCGGACTTTGAATATCCTATGTGGGTTCAGTCCTTATCTGAAGAGGAACGTGATCGCTCAAAGCAATATAAGTTTGAAATAGACCGATTGCGATTCGTTGCCCGAAGAGGACTCTTACGCCAACTGCTGGCGAAATATTGCGGAACAGCTCCTGGAGAAATCGTCTACAAAACCAACCAGTTCGGAAAATTGTCACTGCCATCCAAATCAATCTGTTTTAATCTTTCAGCCAGCCAAAATAAAATCGCAATTGCATTTACACCTCAAAATGAAGTTGGAGTGGACATTGAAAAAGTCCACTCGCTGCCTGAACTTTCCTGCATAGCAGAAACCCGGTTCTCATCTGTTGAAAGTGCAAGATTGTTTACGCTTGCCCCGGAAAAACAATTGGATGGTTTCTATCATGTTTGGACTCAGAAAGAAGCCTTTGTGAAAGCTCGCGGAGAAGGTTTATCGCTTCCCCTTGATAATTTCTCAGTTGAAGTCGACCCGGATGTTCCGGGTGGAATCCAAACAATCAAAGGTGGCGTGGAGGAAGTATCAGCCTGGAAAATGTATACAAAAGTCTCCGAACCAGGCTGGAGGTTGGCAGTTTGCGTCCAGGCAGAGTTCGAACAGGATGTTCACTTGTACATGCCAGCATCGGTGGATTTTATATAACTTTTGAGTGGCTAGCAGAAGGTTTTTTGAGGTAATGAATTCTTATTCCAGGTCCCATCTATTTTAGGGTTTAAATTTTTGAAAGTGTTTATTGCCTGAAACCTTTGAGGTTTTCACTGGGACTGTCGGTCATTATGTTTGTTTTTCTTCTGTTCAATGAATCCTGTCAACGCATAAGCGATATACCACAGGACAATATCCGGAACCCCATCCATTGCCTTGGACTGGGCGCGCAGATCGATGCTGTCATTGATGTAATCCACTGCGACGAAATCGCCCTCAGGCGTGAGCGCGATTTCAGTGGAGAAAATGTCCAAGCCGCTCAGTTCTGCAATTTGATGGGTGATATCCCTTAATTTAGTCAAGCCAAACCGGGCTTCTTCATAAGCAGTAACCGGCGAACCAGCATGCGTATCCGTTTCCCACCAACAGGGGTAAATTCTTCCACCGCAATAATAGACCCTGAACCAGGTCTGCCGTCCGTTGAACATCTGTGTGTGAATATGTGATTGCAATAAATACCTTTGATTGGGTACCTGGATGCGTGCTTCGAGCACCTGCTCCCAGTTGTATAGTGCAACTGAAACTCCCGTTCCACCTCCGGCGTAAACGGGTTTGGCAACGAATGGAACTCCGAGGATAGTCAAATCTACTGGGTCGAGAATATGATGATCGAGGAAGGAGGGCAGGACGATGGTTTTCGGAACGCTGATCCCATTTTCCAACAGTATCTGATGGAAGTCGTCTTTTTGTTCCGCTTTGAATGCAACCTCAGGTGGGTTGATGTAATATAACCCATTATTGGCAGCCCATTTTCGGATGGGATCGAACCGAAGATCATCATTCGCCCGGTCGAATAAAACAGAATGCGTTAATTCCTGTGACTGCAGGGATCGAATGGTTTGGAGTAGGGTATCTGGTGTGACTTGCCACAGGGTAATGCCGCGTGAGGCACATGCGGATTCAACCATCCGTACAAAATCTTTATCATATTCCCAATACCATGCCAATAAAAGGTCATAGCGGTTCATTTGGACATTATAAGGTTCATTAGCAAGTCAAGTCAACACGGAAGAGTAATAACCCGTTTATGGAATCCAGATGGCCTGATTTACTCTGCCGCCAAAATTTCCCATCAACCTGGGCGTGAAATCCGGATAAGAAGCGGCATAAAATGAACCATCTTGCAGAACTATCAACAGAGTATCTCCGGTGATGGGGTCCCAGATCAATTCAGCGACGAGACCCTTCATGATGACGTGCCAATCACCGCCAGGCAGCTTGACCTCCACTCGTCCCTGTTGGTTTTCGATGACTTCCCAGGCTTGATAGCCATTCTTTGAAATTGCTGGCTGATAGGATTTGTCATAGACCGGAGGGTCAAACCGCGTGATTCCGTCAGAAGAGAAAAGTGCTTCAGGGTAAGCCTGAAATAATCCGCTTTCCGGGAGCCAACGGACCTCATAAGCTTTTTTATCTGTCAATTGTGTGGGAACTGTCTGGCCAGCTGGCAGCAGGAAGATACCTTCACCTGGTGAGCTGGCACAGCCCTCAGCGCCGGAAAACATCAGGGCATTATTTTCAGGGGATTGGGCAATCTTATAGTAGAAGCTCCAGTCCATGAAAGGTTCGGCTTTACCGGTGGTAACATCCACATTGCGCAGATTGATTGAATAACAAGTGTCGTTGCTGTCGAAGATCAGATAATGGCTGTCATCCTGCCAGCCAACAAAATTGACATGGTATCCCTTCGGTTTGGACTGGTTGATCAGTTTTCCATCGGAGGCTCGGACAGCCCATGCGCCATCGAATCGGTTGGGGCCGACGATGGCACCCCCGAAAGGAGGCACCCAGCTTACACCATAATGGAGAATATACTTTCCATCCGGTGACCAGCTCGGTGTAATAGCCTGGGACGGGCCATCGGTTAATTGGGTAATCTCCCCCGTCTGTTGGTCGTAGATGTACAGGTCGCTGGTGGGACCATTGACTGCGCCGGTAAATGCCAGTAACCGACCGTCACCCGGCTGCCAGGCGACATTGGAAGAACCGGTGATCGCATAGGACGTGATGGACCTGGAGCTGGTTGCATCCATTAAATCCTCCGAGGTCAGGTCGAGCAGATGGGCAATTTTTTTCGTTTCACCGCCGGGGATCGTGACCAGATAAAGATCCAACCCTTTGTCGTCGGCCCCCATCAAAGCCAACCGGTCACCGGTGGGCGAGACAAGCTCGTGGAGATCATCCACGCTGGTTTCTAGGTTGGTGAGTTGGGAGAGGAAACTGCCGTCCGGGTTCGTTAACCAGAGCCCCGCGCTGCCCCCGAAAAGAACATATGGACCGGTGGGATTCAACCCGGTTGGGGCAGGTGTGATGTCAGATGTGGGAGTTTCAAGAGTCGGGGATGGCGAGTCGCCTGAGAGGGTTGACTCTACAGGTGTGGATATCGATTCGACTGTCGATGGTTCTGTCGAGAGGGATGTTGTTCCTGAGGATGTATTTAGGTTGCAGGATACGGAAATGGTATAGATTAACATTAAGGTTGGAATCCATGCTTTTTTCATTCTTCCTCCCGAAGAAATTGCCCTGACCATTTTATGTCTTTTTGTATAAAAAGAAAACCCTCGTTCCGAGTGGAATGAGGGTGTCGTGATCCGGCATTACATTTATAATTTGCTTTACATTTATTTTTCGACGCGCGGTTTGGCGACGTTAACTTTTATCTCATTCCCGCCAAGGGAATATGCATTGTACATGCTGATGGCTTTGTCCGCTTCGGCTTGATCGGTCATGGTGACAAAGGCAAAGCCTTTGGACAGACCGCTATCGCGGTCTTTGACCAGTTCCACGGTGGAGACCTTACCGGCATTTGCGAACAGGGTATTGATCTCTGCTTCAGTGGTTGACTTGGACAGGTTTCCTACATATAGTCTGATATCCATTATTTACTGCTTTCTCCGGCTCGGCCGGAATAAAAATGACCACCAGCCCATAAAAGGGTCAGCGGCCAAGGTACAACACGGATCCGATTATTAAACGACCTAATTAGTGTAACACACATTACTCATGCAGACGGGGCAGTTTGGTTTACCCTTGGCGTGAGAGTAAGTGACGATCGATAAAACCCTATTCAAGGTTGTTGACTTGCCTATCCCTTTCTGCTAAACTATAAGTTGTCAGACAAACTTTCACGGTGAGAAAACCTTGTCCACTCTCCTGATCAAGCATGCCTACCTTGTCGCCATGGATGACCACCAATCCGAGTTTCCGGATGGTGGTCTTTTTATTCGTAGTGGTTTGGTTGAAAAAATCGGGCATTCCGGTGAGATGCCGGATACCGCCGACGAGGTCCTGGACCTATCGGGTCACATCCTATTGCCCGGGTTGGTCAATACACATCATCATTTCTACCAGACACTGACCCGCGCCATTCCTGCAGCGCAGAACGCAAATCTCTTTAACTGGCTTAAAACACTTTATCCTATCTGGGCACGCCTGACTCCCGATGACATCTTCACCTCGACGCAAACCGCCCTCGCAGAATTGGCGCTCTCCGGCTGCACGACTGCTTCCGACCACTTGTATCTTTTCCCTAATGGCTCCAAGCTGGATGACGAAATTGAAGCTGCGCTTAAACTAGGACTGAGACTCCATGCTTCGCGCGGATCGATGTCGCTGGGTGAATCGAAGGGCGGGCTGCCCCCGGACTCGGTTACCGATAGTGAGGAAAAAATCCTGGCTGACAGCGAGCGCTTGATCCAGCGCTACCATGATGCGAAACCCGGGGCCATGACGCGAATCGTGCTTGCACCCTGTTCACCCTTCAGCGTGACCGGCGAATTGATGAAGGAATCTGCAAAGTTGGCTCGCAAATATGGCGTCCATCTTCATACTCATCTGGCTGAAACCGAGGACGAGGAGCAGTTCTGTCTGCAGAAATTCGGTCACCGACCGGTAGGGTACATGCAGGAAGTGGATTGGGTCGGCGATGATGTGTGGTTTGCTCATTCGGTCTATGTCAACGCTGAGGAGATCGCGGTCTTCGCACAGCACCACTGCGGGGTGGCACATTGCCCGACCTCCAATATGCGTTTGGCCTCTGGCATTGCACCGATCAGGGAGTATCTCGCCGCCGGCGTGAAGGTCGGTCTGGGTGTGGACGGCTCCGCCTCTAACGATGGTTCACACCTGCTGTCTGAGGTCCGTCAGGCGATGCTTCTCTCCCGTTTGCGGGAAGGCATCACCGGATTTTCGCTGTCCAATGATCCTGCGCGCAAACTGATGACAGCGCGCGAAGTACTGTGGCTTGGCTCCCGCGGTGGAGCGGCTGTACTTGGTCGCACGGATGTTGGTTCGCTTGAGCCTGGTAAATGTGCGGATTTTTTTGCCATAAACTTGAACCGGTTGGAATACGCCGGGGCGCTGCATGACCCTGTCTCAGCTGTCGTGTTCTGTCAGCCACGCAGAGTGGATTACACCGTAGTCGGCGGCAAGTTCGTTGTCAAAGAAGGACGACTGGTTACTTTGGACGAACAGAAACTGGTTGAGAAGCATAACCAAGCTGCGAAGCGTTTAGTTGATGGATAACAGAAAAAGATGAGTCTTCGTCGTGCGTGGATCGAAGTCATCCCTGAACAGGATGCGGCAGGTGAACTTAAAAACCTGTATGAAGCGGAATTTGACTCTGAAAAACAGGGAACAGACAATATCCTTGCAGTGCATTCCTTGAATCCGCCAACCTTACGCGCGCATGCCGACTTGTATCACACTGTCATGCATTCAAAAAGCCCACTCAGTCGAACGGAACGCGAGATGGTCGCGGTGGTTGTAAGCAGTATCAATAAGTGTCATTACTGAATTGCACATCATTCGCGCGGTCTGTTGCGATTTGTCAAAAATACTGAAATGGTCGAGTCACTAAAAGGAGATTATCGCGCTGCTTCTCTCACAGCTCGCCAACTAGCCATGCTTGACTATGCTACTAAACTGACCCGAGAACCCTGGGCAATGACCGAGGCAGATTTGGCTTCCTTGCGTGCTGCCGGTCTGGATGATCGCGCCATCCTGGATTTGAGCCAAACCGTCGCTTACTTTGCCTACGTCAATCGCATCGCCGATGGACTGGGCGTTGAATTGGATGATTATGCGTTATGACTATCTTCAAAGTGGAATGAAAGTTTAATTGGAGATCAAATGCTCTCTCAAACCCTAGTCAATGTCGCCATGGGGAGAACTCCTGCCGATCTGGTTATCAGGAACGGGCAGTGGGTGTGCGTGCAAACTGGTGAGATCATCCCGCATACGGACATTGCCGTGGTGGAAGGGCATATCGCCTATGTTGGCGAGGACGCGACCCACGCTATTGGCCAAGGCACACAAGTGCTGGATGCCAAAGGAAGTTTCCTCGTCCCCGGTTTGCTGGATGCGCACATGCACGTCGAATCGGGCATGGTGACAGTGAGTGAGTTCGTACGCGCTGTTCTCCCGCATGGTACGACCGGCATGTTCATTGACCCGCATGAGATCGCCAATGTCTTTGGGTTGAAAGGTGTCAAATTGATGGTGGATGAGGCTGCCCGCCAGCCCATCCATGTCTTTGTGCAGATGCCATCCTGTGTGCCGTCTGCGCCGGGGCTGGAAACACCTGGTGCTGCCATCAGCCCCGAAGATGTGACCGAGGCCATGACCTGGCCGGGGATCATTGGCTTGGGCGAGATGATGAATTTCCCTGGCGTTATCCACGGCGATGAGAAAATGCATGCTGAATTGCGTGCCACCCACCAGGCGAGAAAAGTCATCGGTGGACATTACCCCTCTCCAGACCTGGGATTGCCTTTCCACGCCTATGCAGCGGGCGGCATCGAAGACGATCATGAAGGTACACGTCTCGAAGATGCCATCGTCCGTGCCCGGCAGGGAATGAAGGTCATGCTGCGGTACGGCTCCGCCTGGCACGACGTGGCGGCGCAGGTCGCTGCCATCACATCTGAGGGACTTGACTCGCGGCATTTCTTATTATGTACCGACGATAGCCATGCCGGGACCATCTTCACTGGTCACATGGATCGTGTGGTTCGAGTAGCGATCGAGGCTGGTGTGCCGGCGGTTACTGCCATCCAGATGGCGACTATCAATACAGCAGACCATTTTGGTGTGGCTCGCGAGATGGGCAGTATCGCCCCCGGGCGATCGGCGGATATCCTGCTGGTGAATGATTTGAAGGATTTCCATGCCCGGACAGTGATTGCACGCGGGGTGTTGGCGGCTCAAGATGGTAATATCCTCGCGCTAATTCCACCTTACCCTTATCCTGCCTGGGCGACGAACAGCGTCAAGCTCCCTCGAACCCTGACTGCTAATGATTTCGTTTTGAAATCACCTGTCGACGAGGAAAGTGTAAAAGTCAATGTCATTGGGGTTATCGAAAACCAGGCGCCGACTCATCACCTGCACATGGAAATCCTGGTGAATAATGGGGAACTCAATGTTGACATCCGACGTGACCTGGCAAAGATCGCTTTGGTTGAACGGCATCACGGAACTGGTTATGTCCAGTTGGCATTTGTATCAGGTTATGGATTTACTGCCCCATGTGCGATGGCGTCGACGGTCGCCCATGACTCGCATCACATGCTCATCGTCGGAACGGATGAAGTGTGCATGGCGATGGCAGCCAACCGCCTTGCGGAAACGGGAGGAGGGCAGGTTGTTGTGCGGGATGGGAAAATAATCGGCGAAGTTCAATTGCCCATTGCCGGGTTGATGTCCAATGAGCGCGTGGATGTTGTGGCACGAAAAGCCGCCTCCGTGCTTGATGGATTTAAATCCTGCGGGTGTGAGTTGAACAACCCCAACATGCAGCTTTCCCTGTTGGGACTGGTGGTCATCCCCGAACTGCGCATCTCAGACAAGGGCTTGGTGGACGTGACTCGATTTGAAATCATTCCGGTGGTGGAACAGTAATTGCATATCGCAGGCCAATGGGTTTCTCGATAGATGGAGCATTTATGACACATTTTCCATTTCAACGATTGCAAGCAGACCTGGCTGACCTTATTGCCAAGGCTCCAGCGGGATTCCGTCTGCCCTCCGAACCTGTTCTTGCCAAACAGTTGGGTGTCAGCCGGGCGACATTGCGCGAGGCGATGCGATCCTTCGAAAGCCAGGGATTGATCCGCCGCAGGCAAGGGGCAGGTACCTTCGTGGTCGGGAAGATTCCTGTTTTGGACAGCGGCCTCGAGGTTTTGGAAAGCCTTCAGGCCATCGCCTCCAAAATCAATCTGGATTTGACCCACGGTGAGATCACCATTGAAGAGTTTCAGGCAGACGACGACCATGCAGCAACCTTGAAGGTAGCTCCCGGAACCAAACTGATTCGAGTTTCCCGTGTTATGCGTGTGGATTCACGCCCGGTAGCCTATTTGGTGGATACTTTGCCCGAGGATTTGCTGCATCACAAGGAACTGACCGACAAATTCAACGGGTCGGTGCTTGATTACCTGCTCCAGCGCGGAGACCCCCTCACCACCAGCAGGGCGGACATCAGCGCCATCAATGCCCCGGCTGATGTGGCGAAGATGCTCGAAGTTCAAAGGGATGACGTCCTTCTGCAATTCGTCGCAAAACTTTATACCGGCTCAGGTAAAGTCGTGGATTATTCGATGAGTTATTTCCTGCCCGGTTACTTTAAATTCCATGTGGTCCGGCGCGTTGGCGGTCTAAATAGTAGATAAACCCCGAAGGCGTTTAAGAATTATATCGAAAATTGGATTCAGGAGAGATTATGGACAAAGTAAAAGAGATTCAGTCCCTTGTCAGCAAGCACCGCGAAGACATTATCACCTTTCTGCGCGAGATATGTGCCATCCCCAGCATGGACGGCCAGCTCAAGGAAGTGGGCGATCGTATCATCACCGAGATGAACAAACTCGGGTTCGATGAGGCGCGCTTCGACAAAATGGGCAACGTGGTCGGGCGGATTGGAAGCGGCAAACGGGTGATCGTCTATGACTCGCACATCGACACCGTTGGCGTTGGTGACCCCAGCGAATGGGATTGGGATCCTTTCAAGGGCAAGGTAGAGGATGGGCTCCTTTATGCGCGCGGCGCGTGCGATGAAAAAGGCAGCACCCCCGGCATGATCTACGGGCTGGCCTTCGCCCGCGATCTGGGTTTGCTGGATGGCTATACTGCTTATTACTTTGGCAACATGGAAGAGTGGTGTGACGGCATCGGCCCCAATGCTTTCGTCGAAGCCGATCCAAAAGTGAAGCCGGACTTTGTGGTCATCGGCGAGCCGACAAAGATGCAGATTTACCGTGGCCACAAAGGCCGGATTGAACTGAAGATCACCGCGCACGGACGGTCGGCTCATGCAGCGTCGCACTATCTGGGCGATAACGCCGTGTATAAGATGATGTCGATCATCACCCAGATCCGCGAACTGGATCGCCGGATGCGCTTCGGCATGGGCTATCATCCAGTCCAGGGATTTCCTTCTATCGCTGTAACCGATGTCGAGGCGCGAACGGCGTCGCTCAATGCGGTACCCGATCAGTTCACGATTTTCATCGACCGCCGGATTACCCTCAGCGAGCCGCGTGAGGAAGTGATCGGCGTGATCAAAGGATTGATCCCTGATTATTTGCAGGACGAAATCCATGTTGAGGAACTGTTCTATGACGCTCCCTCGTACACCGGGTTTGTCTTTCCCGTCTCGAAGTATTACCCGCCCTGGCTGCTGGAAGATGATCACCCGTTGGCGCAGGCGGGACAGCATACGATCGAGACCTTGTGGGGAGAACAGCGGTCTCTGGGTACGTGGGACTTCTCGACCAACGGTACTTATTGGGCGGGGAAAGCCGGTATCCCCTCCATTGGTTTCGGACCAGGAGATGAGAAAACAGCCCACATGCGTCATGAAAATGTGCCGCTGGAGGACGTGGTCAAATCAACCGAGTTCTATGCGTTGTTCCCGCAAAAGCTGAAAGAGCTGCTAAAGTAATTAACCAGCCGGATTGAAATCCTAAGCAGGAGAAAGTATCATCTACTTTATAACCCCAGGAGAATCATATGCGTAGTTTCAGTGGTCGTGACATTTTGTCGTTGAAAGAGTTCGAAAGGAACGAGTTTTTCCACGTATTTGATGTTGCCGTGAAAATGGAGCCGATCGCCCGCGCCCGCCGCAACGTGGATATGCTCAAGGAAAAGACTCTGGTCGCAGCATTCTATCAGCCGTCCACCCGCACCCGCCTGGCACACGAGTCAGCCATGCACCGTCTTGGCGGTCACGTGGTCGGGTTTGCAGACCCCAAGATGACCCGCGCTGGCGACTTCTATCAGGAATCCATCAAAGACACCGTCAAGATGTTGGAATATTACGGGGATGTGATCGTGATGCGCCACTTTCAACAGGGTGCGCCGCACGAAGCTGCCAAGTGGGCGAGCATCCCGATCATCAACGGCGGCGACGGCTGGGGTGAGCATCCCACTCAGATCCTCACGGACCTATATACTGTACTGCGTGAAAAGGGGCGTATCGATGGGCTGAAGTGGCTGGCGGTCGGCGATATGCGCATGCGCACCATGCATTCGCTTGGTTATGCCCTCAGCCAGTTCGACTGCCCGATCACCTTCGTTGCTCCGCCCGACATGGGTCTGACCGAGGAGTTCAAAGCTGAGCTCAAACAGTACAGCGTCAACTTCAAAGAAGCAGATCACGTTGAAAAAGCGATTGCCGAAGCGGATGTGATTCTGGTCGAACCGGTCGTCCAGCCGGATTACACCAAATCACGGGATGACCGTTCCGGCGGCGTGGGCTTGACACCAGACAACTACAAGATCACCCGCGAGCTGCTTGAGAAGAAAGCCAAATCGGATGCCATCCTGTTGCATTCCCTCCCGCGCATGGATGAAATTCCCACCGATGTGGACATTACCCACTGGTCTCGTTATTGGCAGGAAGCATTCAATGGAGTCGTCATGCGTATGACCTTGCTGGCGCTTGTCCTCGGAGCAATGGAATAAATTATTTTAAAATAACAAAAGGAGATTGACTTATGCAGACAAACTTTAGAGGCCGTGATTTTATAGGCGACCTCGACTTTACTAAAGAGGAAGTCGAAACCGTCCTGGACGTAGCCTGGGATTTGAAACGCAAGCGCGCACTCGGGGAACCGCACGCTTATTTGCGGGATAAAGTCCTCGCCATGCTGTTTTTCTTCTCATCCACCCGCACCCGCGGATCTTTCGAAGCGGGGATTGCCCAACTCGGCGGGCATGGCGCTTTCATCGACAGCAACACCACCCAAATCTCCCACGGCGATACGCCTGTTGAAATCGGTGAGATCTTTGGACGCTACTTCGACGGCATCGCCATCCGCCATTGCGATTTCGGCGATGGAAATAAATACCTGAACGATGTCGCCAGGAACAGCCGTGCCCCGATCCTGAACATGCAGTGCGACATTTACCATCCCTTCCAGTGCCTGGCGGACCTGATGACCATCATGGAGAAAAAGGGACGCGACCTGCGCAAGAAGAAGATCGTCGTGTCGTGGGCGTATGCAGCATCCTATCTTAAGCCGATCTCCGTGCCGCAGTCGCTTATTCTGCAGATGCCGCGCTTTGGCATGGACGTGACTTTAGCCTACCCGCCGGAATTCAAACTGATGCCTGACATTGTCGAGCAGGCGAAAGAACAGGCAAGAATCGCCGGTTCAAGTTTTGAAATTATCGACAGCAAGGATGGCATGACCGAATCCTGCAAGGATGCGGACGTCATCTACGCCAAGTCCTGGGGTCCCTTGTTGACGACCAATGACAAGACCGAAGGCAAAAAGATCCAGGATTTGTATAAGAATTGGATCATGGATGATTCCAAACTCAAGGTGGCTCATCAGGATGTCATCTATATGCATCCGCTCCCGGCTGACCGGGACATCGAAGTGACCAGCAAGGTTCTCGACGGTCCGAACTCAGTCGTCTTTGACGAAGCGGAAAACCGCTTGCATGCCCAGAAAGCAGTCATGGCGTTGACCATGTCCTAGCTCTGAAAAATCCGAACGGAGAGTTGTATACAGGGAAAGTTCCCTGATCCTTGATTCAATAAACGGTATTTGTCCAGACAACTTAAAAAAATCTTTGATATAATAGGAGAACTCATGACCAAGAAAAAACTTGCTGTCGTTGCCATAGGCGGCAACTCATTGATCAAAGACGAGAAACACGTTTCCGTGGAAGACCAGTATCTTGCCGCGAAGGAAACCACGCTGCATATCGCGGACATGATCGAAGCCGGCTGGGATGTGGCCATCGGTCACGGCAACGGTCCCCAGGTTGGTTTTATCCTGCGCCGTTCGGAGATCGCTGCCAAAGCGGAAGGCATGCACGAGGTCCCGCTCGAAGTCTGCGGCGCCGACAGCCAGGGCGCGATCGGTTATTCCCTTCAACAGAACCTGCAAAACGAATTGCGCAAGCGCGGGATTGAGAAATCCGTCGCGACCGTTGTGACGCAGGTCCTGGTGGATAAGGACGATCCTGCCTTCAAGAAACCCTCCAAACCGATCGGCGGATTCATGCAGGTGGATGAGGCCAAACGCAGGGAAAAAGACCAGGGCTGGTCGGTGGTCGAAGACGCGGGCCGAGGCTGGCGCAGGGTGGTCGCTTCACCGCTCCCCAAGGAAATTGTCGAACTGAGCACTGTCAAAGCCATGCTGGGCGGTGGGATTGTTACCATCACCGTGGGCGGCGGCGGCATCCCGGTCATCGATGCCGGTCAGGGAGAGTATAAAGGCGTGGCCGCCGTCATCGACAAAGACTATGCCAGCAGCCTGCTCGCGCAGCAGATCGAGGCCAACCTGTTTGTCATCTCTACGGCAGTCGAAAAAGTAGCCATCAACTTTGGCAAGCCTGAACAAAAATGGCTGGATAAGATGACAGTGTCCGAAGCGAAAAAATATCTCGCCGAAGGCACCCATTTTGCCAAAGGCTCAATGGCGCCAAAAATCCAGGCGATCATCTGGTATCTTGAGAATGGCGGTGAGAAGGCTCTCATCACCAATCCGGAAAACATCAGTCGCGCGCTCAAAGGTGAAACCGGCACATGGATTGTTCAAGATTAATACGATGTACGCATGATTAAGAAGGATTGCCTATAATTTATATACTTGGGAATGAATGGTCATGACATTCAGTCCTTTTTCTCTTCAAAAAAAAGTGCTATAGTGGTCTTGCCATTCAGCGCATTCGCGCCGGATGATAAATTATCCAAATGGGACAGAAGGAGGTGCTCCAAGTTAATTGACACAACCTCACATCCAACCTTACTGTCTCATACCCTATTCAAAAAAAGGAGAAGAAATATGCGTCACAATATATTCCGTTTGATCCTGATTCTCGTAGCAGCCGTAATGATCCTATCTGCATGCGGCGCGCCTGCAACCGCCACTCAACCCCCTGCGCCGGCAGCGACTGAAGCACCTGCTGCGACAGCCGTACCCGCGACCGAAGCTCCTGCTGCAACTGCCGCGCCTGCGGATACCGGTGGTCTCCAGATCCCCGATGTGGTCGATGGCAAATTCAATGTTGCCGCGGTCCTGATTGGCCCGCATGATGATGGCGGCTGGTCACAGGCTCATTATGAAGGCCTTCAATACATCAAGGATAATATGCCCGATGCAAACGTCGCGTATATTGAAAACGTTCCCGAAGGTGCAGATTCAGAGCAGGTGTTCCGCAGTCTAGCCCGCAAGGGATTCAATTTGATCCTCGGTACTTCTTTTGGATACATGGACCCGATGGAAACCGTCGCTGGTGAATTTCCGGATCAGACATTCATCCATGTCAGCGGTTACAAATCCAATATGACCAACTTTGGTAACCTCTTCGGCGCAATGGAAGATATGAAGTATCTGGCAGGCATGCTTGCCGGTTCACGCGCGAAAATGGATGGCAACCCCAAACTGGGTTATATGGCCACCTTCCCCATCCCCGAAGAACTTCGCCTCGGTAACGCATTCATGATGGGCGCCAAGAAGACTTGTCCCGAGTGCACCATGGACGTTCGCTGGATCAATACCTGGCATGACCCGGTTGCTGAAAAAGACGCCGCTGCTTCTCTCTTTGATGCCGGTGCGCAGGTGGTCTTGACGGGTGCCGATACCCCCGCTGTCGCCGACGTGGCACAGGAAAAAGGGAAATGGGGCATCACTTATGATTATGTTGGCTCATGTAAAGTGGAGCACTGCCTTACCACTATTTACTGGAACTGGGGTCCTGTCTATACCAAGATTGCCCAAGGCGTGAAAGACGGCACCTACAAACCAGGTTGGGATTATTTTGATGCCGACACCGGCAGCCTTGGTTTGTTTGGTTTCATGGATGGACAGAGCCTGACCAAGGGTGTGTCTGACCTGCCGGCTGCGGATATCCAGATGGTTAAGGACACGCTGGCCAAAATGCTGGCTGGGACGTTCACCCGCTTTGATGTCTTCTCAGGTGAAATTAAAGACAACACAGGTAAAGTGATTGTTCCTGCCGGCGAGAAGATGGTTCAGGCCGATCTTGATCAGTTCCCCCCTGGGGCTCCTGGACTTGAATGCAAGTATTGTATGTACTGGTGGGCTGACGGAATTAAAGCGGAACTGCCCAAATAACCGTTTGCTTGTTCAAAGGCCGGAACTCTTTATGGGTTCCGGCCTTCTTTAAAACGTAAAGATGTATGAATCAGAATGCTTAATGCAGGAGTAGCCTGGTGACACAGACAATATCCACTCCACTTGAAGAGCAACTTGCCGTGGAAATGCGCGGCATTGTCAAACGATTTCCTGGTGTGCTTGCCAATGACCACGTGGATTTTGAATTGCGTGCAGGTGAGATTCATGCCCTGCTCGGAGAGAATGGTGCAGGGAAAAGCACTTTGATGAATGTCCTTGGCGGGTTGTACCGCCAGGAAGCAGGAATTATCAAGATCAAAGGCAACCCCGTGGAATTTCATTCGCCGCGGGATGCTATCAAATCCGGAATTGGCATGGTTCATCAGCACTTCATGCTCGTCCCTTCACAAACTGTCACAGAGAACATTCTCCTCGGTCTCGATGAACCGCGTTTTTTTATGAACCTGCCTGAATATGAAGAGAAAATTGCTGCGTTAGGAGAGCAGTTTGGGCTGAAAGTGGATCCGCGTGCGAAGATCTGGCAAATTTCTGTCGGCGAGCAACAACGTGTGGAATTGCTTAAGATGCTCTATCGCGGCGCGAATGTACTCATCATGGATGAGCCGACAGCCGTGCTCGCACCTCAGGAAATCGACGGTTTATTTGACATCCTGCGTTCGATGATCGCGCAGGGTAAATCCGTCATATTTATTAGCCACAAATTGCAGGAGGTGACTGCGATTGCCGACCGCGTAAGCGTTTTACGCCGCGGTGTTTCGACTGCCTCCGGTGTGCCTTCGAAAGGCGTGTCACGGCAGGAACTCGCCCGCTTGATGGTTGGGCGCGACGTAATATTTTCCCTTGATAAAAAACCTAGCAAGCCTGGGGCGATTGTCTTGGATGTGAAAGATGTATATGCTGAAAATGACAAAGGTTTGCCTGCGCTGCGCGGATTTTCGCTCAATGTTAAGGCTGGCGAAATTGTTGGGGTGGCGGGCGTGGCCGGCAATGGACAGTCTGAACTTTCGCAGGTCATCACCGGTCTGCGTCCATGCCAGCAGGGAAAGGTGACTCTGGCCGGCGATCTGGTCAGTAATCGTAATACCTTATTTGGAATTCAACACGGCATGGCTTATGTTCCGGAGGATCGAACACGCGTCGGAAGCGCGCCGAACTTGAGCGTGACCGACAATGTCATTATGAAGAAATACCGCCAGGCGCCGATTTCGAAAGGCGGAATGCTGGATATGACGGCGGCCAACAAACTTGCCAATGAGCTGAAGCAGGCTTATGACATCATTGTGCCGAATGTTTCCACGCCTGTCCGGCTCCTATCCGGTGGGAACCTTCAGCGGGTGATTCTTGCGCGTGAGATCTCAGGGTTGCCGAGCTTCATGGTAGCGGTGCAGCCCACACGCGGATTGGATGTAGGCGCCATTGAAGGCGTCCACCGTTTGCTGCTTACGCAGAGAGAAGCAGGCGCGGCTGTCCTCTTAATATCTGAAGAGCTGGAGGAATTGCTTTCATTGTCCGATCGCGTCTATGTGATTTATGAGGGAAAGGTCATGGGGGAAATTCAAGTGGGCACGTCGGATCCGGATCAAAACTTGATCGAAAATATTGGTTTGATGATGACGGGAACTCCGCTCGATCAAATCAAAGAAGGGGTCGGCGCTCATGTCTGAATCGGCAACCTTAGATAAAAAACGCGCGGGCTATAAAATTCTGGTTGAGCCGCGTCTGAAACCTCCTCCGGGGTGGTATCCTCTCGTGGTTTCGATAGGAGCTATCGTCTTTGCGCTGATCCTAGGTGGAATCTTGATCGCTTTTTCAGGAGGCGATCCGCTCAGATCCTACCTGCATATCGCGAAGGCGTCCTTTGGCGATATTGGCGTGCTATCCGATACCTTGGTCAAAGCCACACCGATCATGCTGACCGCTCTCGCCTGTTCCGTGGCGTTCCGCATGAAATTATGGAACATTGGCGCGGAGGGACAATTCATTATGGGGGCATTTGCCGCTAGCGCAATCGTCCTAACTCCCATTCTGTCGGCTAATACGCCCCGCTGGATTTTTATTATCGTGATGATGTTGGCAGGCATGTCAGGCGGCGCTTTTTGGGGCTTCATCCCCGGTTATTTAAAAGCGAAACTCAATGTGAATGAAATTATCACGACCCTAATGATGAACTACATTGCGGTGGCGTGGATGAACTTCTGGATTTTCGGGGTCTGGTCGGAGGGTGGTTTTCAAATGACGCCTAAATTCCCTGTGAACGCCTGGCTGCCGCGCCTTCTGGATTATGCAAAGTCGATTGTTTCCTTCCGCGGATTGACCACCCATGGGGGTTTGCTCATTGCCATCGTTGCGGCGGTTATCCTTTGGTTTGTGGTCAATAGGAGCCGCTGGGGTTATGAAATCCGGTTGATAGGGGATAATCCTCAGGCGGCGAAGTATGCCGGCATCAATATTCAGCGGAACATCATTTATGTGATGATGCTCTCGGGTGCGCTGGCTGGGCTGGGCGGCATGTCAGAAGTGACAGGAGTTATTCACCGCATGCAAACTTCACCCATCGCTGCAGGTTACGGATTTACCGGCATCATCGTAGCCTGGCTGTCAAAACTGAATCCACTGGTTATTATTCCTGTATCCATTCTGTTCGGGGCGTTGATCCTGGCCGGACGTGAAATCCAACCTTCCGGGGTCCCGAAAATGATACAGGGGATAATCCTGGTTTCGCTCATCGCCAGCGATTTTTTGTTACGCTATCGCATCCGCATCGTGCGTGCGGAGGATTAACATGGATCCAATCATCATTCTCCAAGCGGGCGTAGCATCTGGAACGGTTTTGTTATTTGCCACCATCGGCGAGATTTTTGCCGAACGATCGGGTGTCATGAACCTCGGTGTGGAAGGCATGATGTTAATCGGCGCGATGACCGCTTTCAGCACGACCATCGCCACTGGGAATCCATGGCTCGGTGTACTGGCTGCGATGTTGGCAGCGGCGCTCCTCAGCCAAATTCACGCCTTCATCGTTATCACTTTACAGGGAGACCAGGTAGTCAGTGGTCTGGCTCTTACATTTCTTGGGATAGGAATCAGCCTTGTGTTAGGTGAAGGACTTAGCAAGGCAGTCACTGTTTCTCTCCTGCCGGTCTTTTCAATTCCCGTCATTTCTCAGATCCCAATTATCGGCCCGATCTTTTTTACAAGACAAAATGTCCTGGTCTATGTTGGCTATTTGCTTATACCTTTATCCTGGTATTTCATTAACCGTACTCGTCCCGGGTTGCATTTGCGAGCTGTCGGCGAATATCCATCTGCAGCTGATGCGTTGGGCATCAATGTTTTTCGCCTGCGCTATATCTATGTTTTCGTCGGTGGATTATTAGCTGGATTGGCCGGCGCTACCATCAGCCTCGCAGTTTCTCCGGGTTGGTTCAGCGAACTTACCACAGCAGGTCAGGGATGGATTGCGGTAGGCCTTGTCATCTTTGCACAATGGGATCCGGTCCGGGCTGCCTTTGGGGCGTATGCTTTTGGCGCGCTTCGACGTCTCATCCTGGACATACAAGGTCCGACCATTTTGTTGGGTCTTGCTAATCCTTTCTATTACAACCCGTATCTGGGATTCTTTCTGCAAATGCTTCCCTATGCTTTCACGATCATTGTGTTGGTGATCGGTTCGCGCGAGGCCATCCGCAAGCGAACAGGCGCGCCCGCTGCACTCGGTGTTCCGTATATCCGTGGTGAACGCGGCAAGTAAGAAAAATATAAATTACACACCATCGGTTCGGTGGTCGCTGTTTGCTGATTACATCAGCGGCGTTGGGTCGCGCAGCACCTATCGAAAAGTACCGCCGTCTTTGATAGAAGGACACCACCTATGAACCTATGGCAGGAATACATTCGGCCAACCTCCGTTGACGAGGCCATTCAAGCGCTTACTAACGCTCCAGGTCCCACAATGCCTATCGCAGGTGGGACGGATTTATTGCTTGACTTGAAACAAGGCCGTCATGCCCCCGTCCATTCATTAATCGATCTGACTTTCGTCCCCGAGATGACTGCGCTCGAAATAAGAGGGGATGAACTCTACGTTGGCGCTGCCGTTCCGGTTAACCGCGTCGCTCTGAACCCTCTGATAGGTGCACACGCCCAGGCATTGGTCGAAGCCTGTAACCTGATCGCAGGACCGCAAGTACGCAACACCGCCACGCTTGGAGGCAATGTCGCGCATGCGCTCCCAGCTGCAGACGGGACTATCGCATTAACCGCCCTCGACGCGCAAGCTGAAATTGCCAGCCTTTCAGGGACACGCCGCATGCTGTTCACTTCACTTTTCCTCGGTCCAGGCAAATCTGCGATCAATAAAAGTGAAGAACTCATCGTCGGATTTTATCTTCCCCTATCCCAAAAAGGACAGGCATCCTGCTTCAAAAGGATCATGCGGCCGCAGGGAGTGGCATTGCCCATCTTGAATTGCGCAGTTTGGCTCGAACGTGAAAAGGATATCCTAATTGATATTCACCTCGCTGTTGGCCCCGGTGGCGCGACTCCCTTTCGCGCGACCCAAGCTGAAGATACTTTGCGAGGACATGCTCTCAACGAAAAAACACTTGAATCTGCAAAAGAAGCCTTGCTCACGCAAGCCCAATTCCGCACCAGCGCCCGTCGTGCCAGCGCGGAGTATCGCAAGCACATCGTCAGTGGATTATTCAAAGACACGCTCGAAGCAGCGTGGAATCGCAGCGGATAGGATTATAGGTATGTCGAAAATAACTCTAACGGTAAACGGTATAAATCATATTCTTGAAACCGTCGCAGGCGAGACCCTCTCAACCCTCCTGCGCGAGCGGCTGCGCCTCACCGGCACAAAGATTGGCTGTAACGAAGCCGAATGCGGCGCGTGCACAGTCCTGGTGGATGGCGAGCCGATCATGTCGTGTGTCTACCCTGCCGAACGCGCCGATGGCAAGATCATCATCACCATCGAGGGACTTGCTCAGCGTGTGCATAAAGAGATGAAGCTGCACCCACTGCAGGAGGCCTTTGTTGAACATGGCGCGGTGCAGTGCGGATTCTGCATCCCTGGCCAGATCATGACGGCCTACGCGTTGCTCAAGCGCAACCCGAATCCAGACAGCGATGAGATTCGTTTTGCATTGAAAGATACTCTCTGCCGTTGCGCGGGTTATCCCTCCATTGAGAATGCCATCCTTGCCGCCGCACAATCTTTGCGAACGGACGAACCTGTCCGGAAGCCAAACCATATCCCAGATTCGATTCACAAGCACAAGACAGTTGGTCACAGCCATCTGCGCCCCGAAGCGGTTGAGAAAGTTACTGGCGAAGCCATTTACACGGACGATCTTGTGTTCGATGGCATGTTATTTGCCAAAGCACGCCGCGCGATGATTCCACATGGCTTCTTGAAGAAATTGGATGTCTCCAAAGCAGAAGCGATACAAGGAGTTGTTGTAATTCTCACCGCAGAAGACATCCCTGCCGAACACAATCATGGACTGGTCATCTACGATTGGCCTGTCTTGGTCGGGATCGGGGAGCGCGTCCGCTATGTGGGGGACGCGCTTGCCATCGTTGCCGCGGAAACCCAGGAGATCGCCAACCAGGCGTCGGCGTTGATCGAAGCGGAGTTCGACCTCCAGCCCGTCATCACGAATCCCGTCCAGGCGCGGCAGGAAGACGTCCCGCAACTCCACGAAAAAGGAAATTTGCTTAAGCACATAAAGGTCCGCAAAGGCGATATGGTAGCAGGATTTGCTGAAGCGGATGTGATTCTCGAACACACCTTTCACACGCCCATCACCGACCACGCCTTTATCGAGCCTGAATGCAGTATTGGTGTGCCGTTACCCGATGGCCGAATGGAGATTTATGTCGGCTCGCAAATCCCGTATCAGGATAGAACGCAAGTTGCGCGCGTGATAGGTTGGCCGGAAGAACGGGTTCGTATTGTGGGGCAGTTGATGGGCGGCGGTTTCGGCGGCAAGGAAGATGTGATGGGGCAGATCCATGTTGCCATGCTTGCAAATGCCACTCAGCGTCCCGTGAAATTATTATTTGATCGTCACGAAAGTTTGCTCGTGCATCCCAAGCGCCACGCCACGCAAATCCGTGTCAAGATTGGCGCTAAGAAAGATGGCCGCCTCGTTGCTTGTGAATCGGAACTTTATGGCGATACTGGCGCGTACGCCTCACTCGGCGAAAAGGTGATGACCCGCGCCACCACGCATTCGGCGGGTCCTTACGACATCCCGCACGTGCGCGCCGACTGCTACGCCATGTACACCAACAATCCACCTGCGGGCGCGTTCCGTGGTTTCGGCGTCACGCAATCCGCGTTCGCGGTCGAGTCCATGATGGACATGCTCGCCTTGAATTTAAATCTCGATCCAGTTGAATTGCGTCGTAAGAATGCGTTGCATGTTGGGAGTATTACCAACACAGGACAGGAATTGCGTGAGTCAGTTGGCTTGATGGAATGCATTGATAAAGTGGATTCAGAAATGCGGAAGTCAAACTCGCATCCTTTCACGCCGATGGTTGATCCTGTTCTACCAAATCTGGTGCGCGCATGGGGTTTTGCCGCGGCCTATAAAAACACCGGACTGGGCGGTGGCGCACCTGATATCTCTGGCGCGGACGTGGAGCTTTACGACGACGGAACCTTCGAAGTACGTAGTTCCGCCGCAGAACTCGGCCAGGGACTGGTTACGGTCATGCGTCTGGTCGTTGCTGAAGAAATGTCCGTTTCCCCAGATAGGGTGCGTGTCCTCGTCATGGACACCGACCTGACTCCCAACGGCGGCCCAACGACTGCTTCACGGCAGACTTACGTCACTGGGAATGCTTCCCGTTACGCCGCAAAGACTCTGCGCGAAGCAATCTCAGCCGTGTTGGCCGAAAAACATGATGTGCGTCCCGAACAAATTAAATTTGAGAATGGCGTTGTCCATGTCAACGGTCATTCTATGACCTATGCGGAAATTGCCAAAGAAATGAAAGCCATGGGACACCAACCTCGCATTCGCTATGAATACGAAGCGCCGAAGACCCAGCCCCTCGGCATAAGAGGTGACATGCACTTTGCCTTCTCCTACGGCGTCCAGGCTGCCGAAGTGGAGGTCAACACACTGACGGGTGAAGTACGCGTGCTTAAAGTCATCTCTGCCAACGATGTGGGGATGGCGGTCAACCCGTTGGGTTTGCAAGGACAGGTTGAAGGTGGTGTGATGATGGGTCTCGGCAACGCACTCACAGAAGAATTCATCGTCGAAAACGGCAACGTGGTCACCGACTATCTCGCCCGTTACCGCGTTCCAGGTATTATGCTCACACCCGAGATTACTTCCATTATCGTTGAACATCCCACCGCCGAAGGTCCTTATGGAGCTAAGGGAGTGGGCGAGATATGCAGCATCCCAACCACGCCAGCGATCACGAACGCCATCTATAACGCGGTCGGCGTGCGGATTGACAAGACTCCTGTGGATCAGGAGATGATTGCAAGGGAGATTTGGGAGAGGAAGAACGGATAGAGAATTATAGAAGGACACTAAACACATCCTGCCCGATCATCCATTTTATTCAAATTATATTTCGAGTAAAATAAAGTTATGTCAAAATTCACCGGCTATCGATGTTCACTCTGTAATAAAGACTATACTCCCGGTCAAGTCACTTATACCTGCCCAGCGGACGGCGGGAATCTGGATGTCGTTCTTGATTATGATGCCATCAAGAAAAAATACCAGCCGGATGATTTCATCCGCAGGGGCGATCCGTCACTGTGGCGGTATTTGCCGCTGTTGCCAGTCTCAGAGCCCGAAGGCGATTCGACTCCGCTCCATGCTGCGGGTGGGACGCCGGTTTTTAAATTAAATACTCTCGCCCACAAACTGGGATTGGAGAATCTCTGGCTGAAGGATGAGTCGCGTAACCCCACGGCCTCCTTCAAGGACCGCGCCAGCGCGATCGTCGTGGCGCGCGCCCGTGAGATCAAGGCGGAATTGGTCGTCACCGCCTCAACCGGGAATGCAGGTGCGGCATTGGCCGGGATGGCTGCTGCAGTCGGCCAGAAATCGATCATTTTTGCCCCGAAAACAGCCCCGCAGGCAAAGGTCGCCCAGTTGCTGATCTTCGGTGCGAAGGTGTTATTGGTGGATGGCACTTATGATGATGCCTTCGAACTAACCATCAAGGCGGCGGATGAGTTTGGCTGGTACTGCCGAAACACAGGCTATAACCCATTCACTGCGGAAGGGAAAAAGACCGCTGCTTTTGAAATTTGGGAATGGTGGCAGTCGAAGCAATCTGAATCCAAACGGAGCAACAAGGCGATCACCCTCTTTGTCTCTGTCGGGGATGGGAATATCATCTCAGGAATTCATAAGGGTTTCAAAGATTTGTTTGCCCTGGGATGGATCGAGCAAATACCCCGCATTATCGGCGTTCAGGCGCAAGGTTCTGCAGCTATCGCAAATGCTTTCCACGCCGGGACTGAAATAATAACACCGGTTTCAGCTACAACGATTGCCGATTCCATTTCAGTGGATCTGCCGCGTGACGGAGTCCGTGCGGTGCGGGCAGTGAAGCAAACTGGCGGGACGTACATCATTGTCAGCGATGAAGAGATCATTTCGGCGATCGCCGAACTCGGCAGGCTGGGGGTATTTGCCGAACCTGCCGGAGCGACAGCCTATGCTGGATTGGTCAAAGCGATAAGCACCGGGGTCATTGGTACGAGTGATCCTGTTCTCGTGTTGAATACCGGTTCCGGGTTGAAAGATATCCGTGCAGCGATGCAGGCGGTTCAACCTGCTCCCATCATTCAACCCACTTTGGAAGATTTAAAGAGGGTTTTATGAACGAGCGATGGTCCTTGCCGACTCGATTTTTTATCATAGGTTTGCTTGTAATTTTTGCCCTAATGTTTTTGTTTTATATCCGGGATTTACTGCGCCCGCTTATCGCGGCAGGTTTTATTGCCTACCTGCTTAGTCCGGTGGTCGCCTTTGTTGCTGAAAAGACAAAATGGTCCCGCAAGCTATCCGGTAATCTGATCTATTTCACAGCCCTGGCGATCATGATCGGACTGATTTCGATATTTATTCCTTTGGCAGCCAGTCAGGCGCATGCCATTGGTGATGCTTTTACGCAGGTAGTTGAGCAAGTCGAGCCTTACCTTCAAACCCCATTGGTTTTAGGTCCATTGACCCTAAGCTTTGAAATGGTTATTCCAACCATCCAAAAGCTTATCGAGGGGGTGGGAAGCCCCGTTCTTGCGGATGCTCTACAACTCGTTGAAAAAACCTCCCGGAACTCAGTGTACATCCTGTTGGTGTTTGTGGTCACGTATTATTTCATGACCGACTGGTCGGATATCCGGGAATGGGTCTTAGGCCTGGCTCCGGAGAAATCCCATCAAGATGTGCGCCAGCTGTACTGGAGGATACGTTCGGTCTGGCTGAATTACCTCCGCGGTCAGATCGTGCTGATGTTCATCGTTGGTGTCGTATTCACCATTATTTACCTGATCATTGGCCTCCCAGGGGCGATCATCATTGGAACATTAACCGGGTTGCTGACACTCATCCCAGATGTGGGTCCGTTTATCGGCACTGTAGTGGCAGTGATCGTCGCTCTTCTGGAAGGCTCCACGGTCCTTCCGGTGTCGAACCTGGTGTTTGCCTTAATTGTCGCTGCGACATACGGTGTCCTGATCGCAATAAAGAATGTCTGGCTGCGTCCATTTATCATGGGGCGTAGTGTAAAGATGCATGAGGGCCTGGTGTTTGTAGCGATTCTGGGTGCGGTTATTTATGCGGGCATCCTCGGCGCATTGATCGTTGTTCCAGTCATCGCATCCTTGGGCGTCATCGGTCGGTACGTTCGGAGTAAACTACTGGGATTACCACCATTTCCCGAGGAGAAGGAAGAAAATCAATCCTTGGATGATTTTTTGCCCGGCATTACCCGCATGCACCCTAGGCATAAGGTCAAACCAACAACAACCGAAAAGGCACCCTAATGAGTATCACCTATTCGATTATCGCGCCCATTTACAATGAATTTGAAAATATCCCTGAACTGTATAAGCGGGTATCCGAGGTCATGGACACGACCGGTGAACCCTGGGAGTTTGTCCTGGTGGACGACGGCTGCACAGACGGTTCATCAGACCGTATTCGTGAGCTGGCTGCCAAAGATGAGCGTGTTCGCCCGGTGATCTTTGCGCGAAATTTCGGCCACCAGATCGCGGTCACCGCCGGCATGGATTACTCGCGCGGCGATGCGGTCGTGATCATCGATGCTGACCTTCAGGATCCGCCGGAGGTCATTTTAGAACTGGCAAAAAAATGGGAGGAAGGGTATGAAGTTGTGTATGCGGTCAGGGCTGAGCGCGAAGGTGAAACCAAATTCAAGCTCTGGACAGCTTCACTTTTCTACCGGTTGATTTACCGCATAACGGATGTCAAAATTCCTCTCGACACAGGTGATTTTCGACTCATAGATCGGAAAGTGGTCAACGTGATGAACGGTATGCGCGAGAAGCATCGTTTTCTGCGCGGGATGGGCGCCTGGGTTGGATTCAAACAGATCGGCGTGGAATACAAACGTGCTGCACGATATTCCGGCGAAACAAAATATCCGCTCAAAAAAATGTTCCGGCTGGCGATCAACGCAATCACAGGTTTTTCCTACTTCCCGCTTCAGATTGCAACTTACTTTGGGTTTATCTCGGCGGGTATTGCCATCCTGGCGATACCGATCATCATCATTTTGCGACTGGTTGGCGCGACGCATTTCTTTGAAGGGCAGACGACCACTTTAATCGCAGTGCTTTTCCTTGGTGGCGTTCAATTGATCTCATTAGGCATACTTGGTGAATATATCGGGCGGATCTATGATGAGGCCAAAGGTCGTCCATTGTATATTGTACGGGAAGCGCCTCAGGAGAAATAATAAGAAAGACAGCCGGCAGGCTGTCTTTCTTGATTAGTTGGAGGAGAGTTCGATTTTCAACACAGTATACCGGTCGCCGCGTCGCCGGCTCATCCATGCGAAGAGCTTTTTCTGAAATCCATACTTTTTCCCAAGTAAATTATCTACATATTTATCGGTTTCTGGATCCTTTATCTCCTTCGCACGGGCAGGTATCCAACTTCCTAATGGGGTTCCATCCATCTTGCAGGGTGCGACCTGTACCTTGTTGCTATTCCGGATACGTTTGATTTTGCCTGAATTTTCGACGGTACGGACATAGATTACCTGATTATCCATGACAAACCAGACTGGTGTTTTGACGCCCAGTCCGTTTATACGAAATGTTTCAATGTTTAGATAATTCTGATTTTGGAGCTGATTATCGTTAGTGGACATTATTATTACCTATTCCCTTTCTAAAGTTATTTCTATTACAGTATACTTTTCTCCCCGTGCTGCCGCTTGGGCTTCAAAAACCTGCGGTTGATCTCCGTATTTTTCAGCCAGCCACCCAGTCATCTTTAAATAAGTGTCAGCATCGTTCATCTCACGCACTTGTGCATCCACCCAGCTTCCCAAGGGTTCCCCTCTTGATCCGGAAGGCATAATTTTAACCTGATTGTTGTTGTGAATGCGCTTTACTTTGCTGGAAGTGGCAAGTGTGCGGATATAAATCACCTCTCCTCTTAGGATGAACCACACCGGTGTATGTACAGATTGGCCATCCCGGCGCGAAGTCTGCAAATCTAAATAATCCTGATTTTCAAATTGTGTCAATAGCTCGTTCATTCTTTTTCTCCTGAATAATTTTTACCATAAGCCCACCAGACCAAAGCCAGGTTTGCAAGGCTGATTGTTACCATAACCGGGCTGAATCCCATGAGCAACAGAACCACCGACAAGGTGAGCAATCCAGCAGCGACAGCAGACCGGTTTGATTTGAATATTTTTCTCCAGATGAACAGACTTAATCCAAACACTGTGGGACCTAGCCACAGTGTTAATCCAAGCCAGGTACCGAAGGTAGTGCTCAGCCCTTTCCCACCTCGGAATTTTAACCAAGGTGAGAATATATGGCCAGCCAATGGGGCGAGTGCCACTGGCAGCAAGACCCATCCGTACATACCATAGGCAAAATGAGCCAAACCAACTGGGATGGCGCCTTTAAATCCGTCCAGTAAAATGGCAACAATGGCCCAAAAGCGACTGCCAGCCTTCCAGACATTAAAACTTCCTGGATTTCCATCACCTACAATGCGGATGTCCGTATGTAGTACCAGCTTCCCTATCCATAACGAAAAAGGGAGAGAGCCGACTGTAAACCCGATTAATACCCAAATAATTGGAATCATTTCTTAACTTGTGTGGTGTGTGCTCGGCCGAGTAAGAATTTCATGATATCGGATTTCACTCTCGTCAGCAAGAAGAAGGGTCATCCCGAACCCGATCAACATATTGGTAAGCAGGAAGAAAATCGCTTCCTCAATGGGCAAATTACCAAAGAAGAATCCAGTTGATTGGGATGGGGCGATGGTCCATGTCCCAGAGGTAATGGCCAAGGAATCGACCAAAGAGAGATAAATTGTCATGGGAAGAATTGTCAGTAGAACGAGTTTCCAGTGTTTCCAGATTATATCTGCGCCGAAAGCGAGTTGCAAGCCGATGGGAGGTAATGCCCATGTGAGAGTGATGGCGAGATACGTAGCCGGAGGCCAGCCGCTGATGAATAATCCCAGGGAGATTATCCAAAATCCGGTCAGAATAAGTGTTGTAATGATACGCATCCGCGCGGATTGTTTGAATGTGACGGGAGGAAAAATACGCCGTGCCAGGAACCACCACCACAAGCCGGCCAGCAAAGTCTCGACAATGAAAAATGTATATTCTTCAATTGGTACATAGCCTATGACTTTGCCCATGATCAGAGCGGGTTCATAATACCAAACTCCTGTCGCCACCAGGTAATTGTCCCAGGGGCTAGTATAAAGTACGGCCAAAATGAGGTGAACGGCAATTGCATACCATATTGCCCGGCCGTTCTTAAATCCTGATATTTGCAATCCTTTACGCTCATCACGCCATGAGATGAACAGGAATACCAATATTGGAAGAAATATGAATACCTGTAGAAATTTGAAATAGGTCATGGATTTGTCTAAACCCGGCGGCCTTTCCAAATATTTCCCCAGCCTGTCGCGCGCTGGAAGATTCCCCATATCGCAGCGAGGATAATGAAAACAGCGCCGAGGGGTGTGAAAAGTGCCATCCCGGCCGAGCGGACCCGCCGCATCCAAGGTGCCACCATCATGGCAACAACCACCCAGGCGAGAAACGGCAGGGACCAGTTCATTAAACCCAGTAACGAAGCAAGCGAGTAGGTCAAAGGCGAAGTTAACTGAGTGATGAAGATGACAATTATGAGTGTGCTGATGGGTGACCTGGTCAGGGTTCCAGACCCAAGGCGGGTCAGCCCTTGCCACAATTGCGGAAGATTTCGGTACATGCGGACCGATGCAATTGACTCTCCACGAAGGACAGGAGTCTTATATCCCAGTCGCTGAAGATGGGCGCCAAAGGCAACATCTTCAGCGGCAGCCTGCCGGATTGAAGCAAAACCACCACTTGATGAATATACACTTTTTTTGACAAGGATAAACTGCCCATTGAGCATGTTCGTCATCGAACCCCAGCCTGCAAAAAGGCTGGTGAAAGCTGTACCAAGGACAACGGCATCGATCCATCCGCTGGTGATGTGTCCTGGGAATAGGCTCAATCCATCCAGCTGGTGGCGGATGGCATGACTGATTACGCTGGTAGCGGCGTCACGGTTAAATAGTATCTGCATCTGTGAAGAGCAGCCATTCTCCCAAGGCGGACTTGGCGCCTCGATGGCAGGCGTGAGGCTTTCCAAGCCACCCGGAGGGAAGTTCGGCAGGTTCGATCACCTTCACTCCAACCGACTTTGCAATCTCCGATGTCTCATCCTGTGAATTGTCATCCACCACGATGATTTCAAGAAACGAAGAGTAGGCTTGATCTTTCAAGGAGTTTAGCAGCCAGGGTAATACTTGTGCTTCATTTCTCGCAGGAATAATGATGGACAAGCTGGGCAGAAGATTGTCCTCGTCGTTTACAATCTTCAACTCATCAAGGCGCAGGTAGGCACGCTCTGCCCTCCAGGCTAGCGGGATGGTGATTGCCCAAAGAATGAAAATAATAATCACAAAGGCACTCATTAATACTCAATCTGCCTGAAAATTATAAAGTCGTTCGTCTCTGGACTCGCATGAATACACCTGGTCGTGGTTCGAGCGTTGCACCCATGTGTGCGTGGATCGTTTTTCCAGCCCACTGGAAAGAAAAACCTTGCAGCAATCGTGCGATCACCAGCCTGGCTTCGGCCTGACCAAAGGCAGCGCCGATACAAGCGCGCGGGCCTCCACCGAAAGGAACATAAGCAAAGGGTGGAGTCTTTCGTCCATGTTCAAATCGTTCAGGGCAGAATTCATCCGCTTTTTCCCAGATCGACGGATCGCGATGGCTGAGATAAATTGAGTAGAACAATCTCTCGCCTGCGGGGACCAGTCGCCCTGGGCTGAAATCCATCTGCTCAGCGACATGCCGGTTGCCAATATGGATGGGAGGATAAAGCCGCAAGGCTTCTTTGATCACATCGTCCAACAAACGAGGCTGCCAGCCTGCAGGTGATGGAGGTTGCTGGCCGCCCAAAGTTGCATCCAATTCGCTGACGAGACGATTCATAACGTTGGGATTTTGACCAAGCAGGGCAAAAGTCCACGCCAGAAGTGCAGTTGATGTATCGTGCCCTGCGATCAGCATGGTAAGCATCTGGTCGCGGATAAGATCATCACTCAGACCTGCCTGTAAAAGATGATTGAGCAAATCTGGTTTTGAATCGGCAGCCCGCCTCGCCCTGATAATTCCATGGAGATACTCATTGACCGCGGTGAGATGATTCTTGTATCCTGGCCGGGGGATTTTCCGCCAGAGTATCCAGGGACCCGGGGAAATGAATTCTATAGCCTTGAGAATGGGTGTCCATAACCGTGGCATGTCCTCGTGGAAGTCCACGCTAAAAAGCGCATCCATGATGATGAGCAGGGCGATCTTGCGGCTTTCCACCAGCATGTTGATGGTCTGACCGTCAAGCCAATTGGCCGTAACCCGGTCTGTTTGGAGCAGCATCCTCTCGGTATAACGCGGCAGTTCATTATGCGAGAGGGCAGGCTCCATCAATTCACGGTAATGATCATGTTCCTCGCCGTCGGTGATCAAGACCCCATGCCCTAATAAATCGGTCACCGGATCGGTATTTCGCCAAAGCAGCTTGTTTCGGTCCGTGACCAGTACTTTGCGGTTCGCGTCTGGACCTGCGACGACAAATGGGTGAAAGCTGGGCAGCGGAATCTGAAAAACATTTCCCAAACGTTCATAAAGGATGCGCATTGGAGATAGCAGGGAACGCTCCTTGAGAAATGCGCGTAAAACGATTTTGCCGGTTTCCGTGTCTGGATTTTGGGGCATGGGATGTCCGTAGGTAGCGCATCGATCTGGTCATAGCGAGCATCAGATCGTCTTTGCTAACAATCTGTTTGTTGGATAATTTTCAGACTTAGTTTTCGGATTATGGCAGATGTATTATCTGCTGACGGATTGCATTAGCTAGACAGGTTCGGTGCGGAGGCTGGCAGCGATGGGGTGATTGTAAATGGTGCGCCACACATAAACACTTAACCCACCGAGCACAATAGCGCCGAACAGACCGGGTGCCCAGGCCCCGAAGGTCACCAGCAAGTATCCGCCCAAAGTGGGGGCGATAACTCGGGTCAGGCTTTCAATGGAGGTTGAAAAGCCGATGATACCGCCGACCTCATCGGTCGTGACCGCCTTGGTCAATGTGGAGGTGAGGATGGTGTTCAACAAGCCACCAGAGACTGCGGTGGGAGCCATGATGATCAGCAGAATAAGAACCGACGGAGCTAAAGCCCAGCCCAACAGTCCAAACGCCATTACGATAACACAGATACCAATCAGAATATCCTCACGGAAGCGGTGGGTAATTCTCCCAACCAGGAAACCTTGCGTGATCACGGACAATACGCCGACATAGGTTAAGATATAGCCTGTCTGTACAGCGGTCAGATTGAAGCGGGAGAGAGCATATAGTGCGAAAATGCTCTGGAAAATGGCAAATGCCAGGCCGAAGAAGAAACGGGTGATGAGCAAAGAACCGGTGAACGGTCTCTGCAGGGCGACCAGGAACGCACGCATCGAAATAGCCGGTCGTTTATCGGTCATCTGGGCGCGTTTCTCTGGGGTGAGCGATTCTGGCAGCCAGAAAAAGACCAGTATCAAGTTAATGAAAGCCAACCCGGCAGCAACAAAAGCGGGTATGGAGTATCCCCACTGACTGAGCACGCCGCCGGTCACAGGACCGATGATGAAGCCGAGACCGAATGCCGCACCTATCAATCCAAGCCCTTTGGCACGATCCTTTGGATCTGTCACATCAGATATGTAAGCCTGCGCAACACTGAGATTCCCGCCAGTAATACCGTCAATCAGGCGGCTGGCGAATAACATCCACAGCGTGGTGGCAAAGCCCAGCAGCAGGAAACCAAGAAACGTACCAAAAATGGAGAGCAACAGGATAGGTCTTCGTCCGAAACGATCGGATAGGCGACCGAGGACGGGAGCCCCAAGAAGCTGCATGGCAGCATAGGAGGATACCAACACTCCCGTCATGAAACCATTTGCGCCGAACGTCTTTGCGTAGTAGGGCAGCAGCGGCAGGATCAGGCTGAATCCGAGCAGGTCAATGAAGACGACTAATATTACTGAAGAAAGCATTTTCTTATTCATGAGATTCCTTTAGATTTCAGGGGTATAACCTTGTTCAAAGTGGATTTCGAATTCGGGTCTTTTGCCCGTTTTGGTTAGATTTTCCCAACCTACTCGTAACAGTCCGAGGAAGGGTGTCCACGGTTTCATTGCGCGGTATTCGACAAAATCTTTGTTATTCTTTTCAAGCACCTGCACCAGTTTTTGGGCGGCTTCTTGAGGAGACTTCCCCAGAAAACGCAGCACGAATCCGAAATTCTTCATCCGCTCTTTGGCGCGTTCGCCAATGACGGTCGGACTGGTCAACATATCTGTCAGCATCATGCCCGGGCTAAAGCCCACCAGTTGCACGCCGCTTCCCTTGATTTCCGAAGCCAAAGTGCGGGTAAAGGAAGTCACCCAGGCTTTAGTGGCAGCGTACAGCCCGGTGGGGGAGCTGGCATTTCCATTCGAGCCGGCGCCATAAATGTTGACCAGAGTCCCCTGTTTAAGTGCAAGCATGTAGTGTAACGCGGCGTGTGTACCGTAGAGCGTTCCCATATCGTTTGCCAGGAACATGTCGATAGCTTGTTGTGGTGGGATGTCCAGCACCATGCCAGCCGCTGAGGAGTAACCCGCATTGTTGATCCATAGGTCGATACGGCCATGCTTTTCGACAGTATTTCGGGCAAGGGCGTAGACTTGCTTCTCCTCCCGGACGTCGCACAAACACCCCGACACTTGCCCGTGCGAACTCAATGACTGGATTGCCTGCAGGAGGGTTTCCTCTGTACGTCCAGTGATAATGACAATTGCACCGGCCTTGGCCATTTCATCGGCAATGGAGTAGCCAAATCCGCGTGTTGCACCAGTGATCACTGTTATTTTGTTCTTTAATGAAGATTCCATCGTTGATCCTTTCACTGAACATCTGACGTGGGTTGAATGGATGAAGCCTTGCCCAAATTAACCAATTTGTAGATTCCCAAGCCTGCCAGAAAGATCAGGTAGATAATGCCGATCATCAAGTAATCCAGCATGGGGATGCGGATGACTTCATGGACCTGCGATAACCGGTCCATATAAGCGTATGTTCCGACAGTAACCGTGATGAATGTAACCCACAGGATGCGTTTGGTCCAGGTGTTTAAACCAAGTCCGTACATCTGAACCAGGAAGAACATGGCACCAAATCCAAAAGCGAACATGGGCCACATGCCATTTCCCTGGAATATCGCAACCAGTGTGCCATGGATCAGGACAAAAACTTCGAGCGTTACAGTCCACCATTTGTTGATGTGGGCGCGGTTGAATATCAGCCCCGATTGAACGAATAGCATGAACATATAGAAAAAACCTGCCAGGTGCCCGATGGTTCCTTCTGTGGGGTGATACCAGAAGGTGTAGATGACCGCCCAGGAAAAGAAATAACCGTGATATTCACGCACAATGCGCATGAATTGCTGGTGGAATTTGACTTTCTTGCCGACGATCAATCCTCGCCGGGGTGTTTCAAGAATAATGATAATTGCCAGCATGATTGCTACGGATCCAAGCGCAGTAAGCTCAGGCACATCCATGGCCAGACCGTCATACCAGACCTGAGTTTGAAGGATGTGCAGAATGATAAAAACTATGCTTGTGCCGATCATGGCCCAATTGAACCAGCGCAGATCATTGCCATATTTTGGTTTCTGTCTCTGCGCCAGATATATGATGGCCCATGCGATGATGTTGTGCGTCAGGTATAAACCCCAGGCGGTCAATCTGGCCATGGCATTGGGTTCGGTCAAGCGCCAGGGGTAGGCAAAAGGCACTGTTTTCCCAATGATTTCAAAACCAGTCAGGTTTACGGCCGTAACTGCAATAATGGCTGTAAAAACTGCGGATAATAGCACACCAGGGAGGACATATTTCAAAACGGGGTTGTATTTTGATTCCATTCTTTTTTCCTAAAATTTGGTTTCGATGATATCGTTATTTACTGGATTATTGCGTCTAGCCAATTTGTAAATAGAGCTGAATGCCCATTCAATATCCGCCGCAAGGATTCGCCATAAATCATGAGGTAAGGATTGAGCTGTTGCGATGGAACATTATGCCGGGAGAGCAACCCTTTTAGCCAGGTCAAGTCCGCTGCGAGATAATCCACGTTCCCTAATTCAAGTGCAGAGGCTAATTCATTGCCGAAGTGCAGGTTGGCATTGAATATGTATTCGGCAGATATCCCGTGAAGTCTAACCTCATCCAGGGTTCTCGCTTCGATGGAACTGCGATTCTCGATGAATGCCTGAAACAATTGTCGATACTCAGAAGGAACATCCTCAACTTTTGGATTGGAGCGGGGCGATTGAATTAACTGTTCGGTCATCAATAGGGAGTCTTCGATGTTTGTGCCGAGAAAATGGGCAGGCATCCGTTTCTGAAGAGCAGGAACCGTATTGAACACTCTTCCACCATATGCGACCTGTATGTGGTTCCTGCCCAGGGAGTGAGCAGTTTTTTGAAGGTTCGATGCACTCGTCAGATGTTGAGATGCCAGTACTACCAGATCCGGGCGGACGTTATCCACGGCTTCATTGAAGTGATCAGTGGGGACATTTGCTCCTAAAAAGACGACGTGGTGGCCTTTCCGGCGGAGTAACAGGTTGAGCACAACCATGGAAAAGGTATGCCACTCCTCGGACGGGCAAGCCAGCATAATGGTTTGTTTCCGTGTGGGTGGGGGAGTTGCGGCGATCAACGTTTCCAATCTGCGCAGGGCGAGTGCGCTGGTGAAATGCTCCTGCTGGACGGTTGCGTCGCCATTGAACCACAGTTCTCCCAGATCCCTTAGTCCCAGTTGCAGGATTTGTGAAACGACCATTTCAACAGGGTAAAGAGAAAACGCCTGGTTTAGGATTTGCTCAGCAGTTGATTCGTTGAATGACTTGCATTCAACCAGCCATCTGTTACGGAGCATGTCAAGCGTTGAATCAGGTGTAAAGCGTGTCAAAGGCGCAAGTTCTGGACTTTGATGATCACCTAGGGGATCTCTGCCTTCGGCTTCGATTTCCTTCCAGTGTTCGACAGCGCTGCTTATGGAAAGCCCCTCATTCTGACGGGCGATCAGCCATTTGATCGTGGCAATATCACGCTGGGAATATAAGCGGTGGCCGCCGGCACTGCGCTGAGGCATGGGAAGCCCATAGCGGCGCTCCCATGCGCGAAGGAGGTCGGCTTTAATTCCGGTTTCCTTCAATACCACTTTGAGGTTGTACACTGGCTTTTCGCTGGGCATCTATTCCTGCACTTTCTGGTATGAAAAAGACGGTTTCTCGGTTTTTTTCGGAAAGGAGATTTCCCAATTCCTTCAAAATGCGCTCAGTAGTCAGCCGTGCGGACAGTAAAACGATGGGCAATCCGGTTCCTGGGTGGGTACTGGCGCCTGTGAAATAGAGATTCTTATATTGCGCATGGCGGTTTCGTGGACGCAGATAGCCGACCTGCCAAAAATTGTGACTCAATCCAAATGCTGCACCTTTTTCAAGGTTGTACTTTTGTTTCCAGGTGGTGGGTGTGTTCATAATTTCAAACTTGATATGTTGTTTCAAGTCGCTGATGCCCATTTCTTTCTCGATCCGCTCAAACACGGTTTGGCGCGCTCGGTTGATCATGGCATCCCAATCCTGGTTTTGACTTACATCGAGGTGACCCACCGGGACCAGCACATAAAGTGTGTCCTGTCCTTCTGGGGCGGCGGAAGGGTCAGTGCGGGCGGGTGCATGGATGTAGAAGCTGGGCAGCTCTGGAAGTGTGTGATCATCAAATATGCTGTCGAACGAAGCCTTGTAATCCCGACCGAGGAAGACATTATGGTGGGCTATCTGGGGGTAAACCTTGTCCACTCCCCAGTAGAACATGATGGTGGAACAGGTGTATTTTTTCTTATCGAGTTTTTCAGCTTCGCCACTTTTAGGAAGTAATTCCTTGTAAATGTAAGGCAGGTCAGCGTTGCCCACGAATAGATCAGCGGAAAAAATTTCTCCATCTTCCGTCTCGACAGCTTGAATGCGTTCCTGCTCGACCCGGATATTCTTCACGGCTGTGTTGTAAATGAATTTTACACCAAGCTTCTCTGCGATGTTGGTAAGTGATTCTATTCCTCGGTACATTCCGCCCATCGGGTACCAAACTCCTTCAGCCAATTCCGTGTATTGGAGAAGGGAATAGGTTGCCGGCGCGTCGAAAGGGCTCAAGCCAAGATACATGTTTTGGAAGGTAAAGGCTGCCTTCAAGCGTTCGTCTTTGAAATACTTTCCAACATTGGCATAATGCTTGACCAGCGCTTTAAGCTGAAAGATGAGTGGTAAATTTGCCAGGCTGAAGTATTGAAAGATGTTGTAGAAATTGCGCCCGACGAATTTTTCCAATGAGATTTTGTAGTGTTTGTTCCCTTCGGTGATGTATTGAAGAAATCCACTGAAGGCTGTTTCTTCCACCTTGTCCAGCTGGGATTGCATCTCGCCTATATTGGAGGTGAGTTCAAGTTGAAGGCCGTCATCGAAATGCACTTTATAGGTCGGGTCGATTCGTTTGAGCTGGAGGTGATCCTCCAGCTTCTCGCCTAATGCGGCGTATGTTTCGCGCCAGACTTCAGGCATCAAAAACAAGGTGGGACCTGTATCGAATCGGTGGCCATCCTGAACGATCTGATTGCAGCGACCACCGGGCTTTTCATTTTTTTCAACCACAGTGACCTCAAAATCATTTTTTGCAAGCCGGGCCGCGGTGGCGATGCCTCCAATACCGGCGCCAATAATCAAAGCAGTGGGTTTATTTTTCATTTTTCCTCTTTCAATTATTTTCAGGCTGCCTTGCGGCACAGGCCTGACTTCCACCAATTATACATAATGTACATATTTTGTCAAGATATAAGCCTGTTAATATTGAAATAACATTGACAAATCGGATAAAATGAGTAAAATATCGTCATTGCTTATTTGGAAACACCTATTAGTTATTCACGCAAGGAGTAAATTATGCAGGCAAACTGGGAACACCAATTACTCGATCTGGCGGGAGACATCCCTCATCCATCCACTAAACCCCTGTTTTCATATTGGGCAGGGGATGCAGCCTTGCAGAAGGCATATGCTGTTTGTGACCGGATTACCCATCAGCATAGCAAATCCTTCCATCTGGCATCCGGTCTACTCCCTGAGGAAAAAAAGTCCGCTGTTCGGGCGCTGTATGCATTCTGTAGAATAGTCGATGACATCGTGGACGAATCGGAAATGAATGTCCCGGAGAAATCAACTCAACTTGATCACTGGAAGAAGGTGGTCCAATCTTCCGACGCCCCCGAAGAGGAGGCTGTAGCTCGAGCATGGGTGGATACCATCCACCGTTATCACATCCCGTCTCACTATGCGATTCAACTCATCGAGGGTGTATCCCGGGATCTGTACCAAAACCGCTACCAGTCCTTTGATGATCTCGCCACCTATTGTTATGGTGTGGCATCCACAGTGGGATTGATGAGCATGTATATTATCGGATTCAAGAATAATGACGCGCTGCCTTACGCCATCAAGTTGGGAGTTGCCTTGCAGATGACCAATATCCTGCGTGACATCGGCGAGGATTATCAAAAAGGGTTCCTTTACCTACCTCAGGAGGAGTTAATCGAATTCGGCTTGACCGAAGAGAATATTGCCAATGCAGATTGTTCAAAAGACTGGCGGGAATTCATGCGTTTTCAGATTGCCCGAACCCGGCAGTTATACGACGATGCTCGTCCCGGGGTCCGCCTGCTCGAGCGCGAAGGTCAAATGGCCATCCTGGCAGCCTCGGATTTTTATCAAGGTATTCTGGAGGATATTGAAGCGCATGATTACAACGTGTTCACACGGAGAGCAGGCATGTCTGCGTGGGGTAAGGCTCGCAGACTTCCATCACTGTGGTGGAAGATGAACAAAATATAATTTATTACTTGCCCGAATAGATTCATTAAAAAATTCTTTGGGATCACTTCAGGGAAGGATATAATCAATTATTCAGAAAGTAATTAAAGCAGGTAAGGATGTCACTATGAAATTTAGTTTCGATCAAATCGTACCCCGGCGCCAGACAAATTCCGAAAAATGGAACCATTATCCAGAAGATGTTTTGCCATTCTGGGTTGCAGACATGGATTTCCCTGCTCCACCGCCCATCCTGGATGCGCTGCACCAGGCAGTATCGCTCGGCGCACTAGGCTATGATTTTCCAACAAAAGCTTTGCGGGAAGCAGTTTCCGGTCGCATGGAGAATCTATATGGATGGAAAATCGACCCTCAGGATGTTGTCGCCACTCCGGGGCTTGTAAGTGCTTTTAATGCGGCAGCACTGATGTTGTGCGAACCAGGAGATGGATATCTCATCCAACCGCCTGTCTATATGCCATTCAATGAACTTCAACAGTATCATGGCTTCATCCGCCAGGAGGTGCCGCTCACTTGCGGTCAACAAAGAAACCGAATACGTTATGACGTGGATTGGGATTCCTTTAAATCGGGATTTCATTCTCATGGCAGCAAGACCCGTATGTTCCTGTTATGCAACCCGCACAACCCTACCGGCCAAATATATGTACGTGAAGAACTTAAATGTATGGCTGAACTATGCCTGGAAAATAACGTTGTCATTGTCTCTGATGAGATTCACAGCGAATTACTCCTTGGCAGTTCCAAGCATATTCCGATCGCATCACTTTCCCCGGAAATTGCTGCTCATTCCGTAACATTGATTGCGCCTTCGAAAACTTTCAATGTGCCAGGGTTGTTCTGTGGCTTTGCCATCATTCCTAATGCGGATCTGAGGGAACGATATAAAAAAGTGATGGAGCATATGACACTCCACGTAAACAGCCTCGGATTGATCGCTGCCCAGAGCGCATTCTCAGGAGATTGCGATGAATGGCTGGCAGAGTTGCGCCTTCATTTGAAAGCCAACCGAGACTTTGTCGTGGAATTTATAGAACAAAGTATTCCAGAAATTCGCACAACTGTGCCGGATGCCACTTATCTTTCCTGGTTCGATTGCACCAGTTTGCAAGTTCCCGATCCATACACTTTTTTTCTTAATAAAGCAAAAGTAGCACTCAATGACGGGGCTAAGTTCGGGACAGGGGGATCGGGTTTTGTCCGGTTCAATTTTGGGACTTCCCGCGGCTACGTGGCTGAGGGCCTGGAGCGGATGAGAAAGGCCATTGAAGCAGATGAACCTAAATGATATCGTTCACCGAAACATGGCACCTCAGCCGTGGGAGGAGGGAGAGAAAATCCCCTGGAATGAACCGGGGTTCAGTCGCCGCATGCTCAAAGAGCACCTTACTCAGCGGCATGACGCAGCCAGCCGGCGTACTACCATAATAAAAAAACATGTGGATTGGATTCATCAGTCTGTTCTTGCAGGGCGACCTTCCCGCATCCTCGACCTAGGCTGCGGACCTGGGCTATACTCTGCGCGATTAGCCGCCCTCGGGCATAAGTGCCACGGTTTTGATTTTTCCCCCGCCTCCATTGAATACGCTGAGAACCACTCTCCCGAAAGCTGTAGCTTCACGCTTGCTGATGTTCGCACCGCGGATTTCGGACGCGGGTGCGATTTGGTCATGTTCATCTATGGCGAACTCAATGTCTTTAGGAAAAAGCACAGCCAGGAAATAATGAATAAAGCCAGTAGGGCGCTTAAACCGGGCGGGAAGCTTTTACTTGAAATTTCCACCTTTGATGCGATCGAACAAATCGGCAATCAACCGGCAACATGGTATTCCTCACCTAAAGGTCTCTTCGCAGATACGCCCCATTTATGCCTGATGGAATCCTTTTGGGATGAAAAGCAATTGGTAGCTACGGAGCGTTACCTCACCATTGATACAAAGACAGGAGAAGTAAGCCGGTACGCTTCTTCGTCGCAAGCCTATGATGACCGGATGATTAAAGCGGCGATGAAAAGGGCGGGATTTAAATACATCCAGATATACCCATCTCTGACTGGTAAAGAGGAAACTGGAGCGGATGATTTCCTTGTTCTTGTTGCAGTAAAATAACTCCTGAAAATAAAAAGAGCGGATGGGGGTTACCCATCCGCCGGTTAACTTGCCTTAAGGGTGAGGAGGGAGCGGGTGAATACCATTGTTCGTGGTGGTGGTAGTCTGGGGAGCGGCTGAAAGCTCCCGCCAAGATCAGTTCACCCGGTCAACCCTCTGATGTATATTACTTCCAATTTCTCGATATGCACCTCCTTTTAGTGAGTGGAAGCGATGTTCGAATACATAATACAACAAACTCCGATGATGTACATTAAAAATATCCTGCACTTATGAAAGGAAATGTCTGTACAGTAAAAGTATAAGAACTTCGCCTGAAAATTGTTTATTTGTTGCTGATATCAGGAGTTCCAAATGAGAAAAATTCTTGTTGTATTAATTACCAATCTCATAATACTGATGACGTATGGGTGTTCGATGCCGGGACGAGGAACCATTCCCACACTTACTCCGGCAAAGACGAGCACGTCGTTCCAACCATCTGCACCTTCCGAAACTCAGCGGCCAGTGACCACTGAAACACTGACCGTTAAACCAACGGAAATACCCGAGCCTAGCGCGACGCCTTTTGTTCCTTTCAAAGCGTCCGTGTGGGCGGATAATGTCAATGTCCGCACTAACCCCGGATATTTGTTTCCCGCAGTCAGGCTTTTACCCAAGACCACCGATCTGACTATTCTGGGAAAAGCGCCAGGGGGTGAGTGGATTTTTGCCCGGACGCCCGACGGAACCGCAGGCTGGGTATTTGCCCAGTTGGTTGAGAGCAGCAATGACCTTCAAGCCGTGCCTGTGGTTCAACCTCAGGATGTACAGCTGATCAAGGGACAAGTGAAAGACTCATCCGGCACAACCATCCAAGGGGTCGGGTTCTCAGTCGTGCAGGGGACCGGTGACCACCCGCCAACAAATACTGTTTTGACCGATTTAAACGGAGAATTCTTCTCTTTTATGCCGTCGAATGCCCTTGGCGAATGGACAGTATCATACGTAGCCATCGCCTGTAAGAGTAATGTCTGGTCTGACGCATCGTGCGGTAATTACAAGTATCCCTATCGAGGATTGGTGGAACCACAATCAACGGTAGTTTCCCTGCCGCAGACCGGAGTCCTTGAGTTCATTTGGAAATAGCCTTTTATTCAATTGCAGCCATCAAAAAAAATTAGGCGGATGGTTTTTCCATCCGCCTATCTTACTTTTATCTTTTATTGTTTCCGGAGAAAGTACGGTGTGAACCACTTTATCGTCGTGGTGGACTTCTGGTGAATCACGCTTGGCCAGTGTTATTTCACCCGATCTTTCTCCTCATGTTCTTCGGTTCCATATTTTCGATATTGAACCTCCTTCTGTGGCTAGAATCAACCACTAGATTTAGGATACTGTATTCACATGAAGATTACATTAAAACCAACCTACTATTCTCCTACGTGACAGATGAGAGAATGGTCAATTGTATATACCACAATGAAAGGATAAGACTAACTGAATAGCAATCATTTAAAAAGGCCGATCATCCAGTTTGACCAAGCAGGTAGTTCTGCAAACCCATCTGTTTGATCTGATCAAGCTGGGCTTCGAGCCAGTCCAGGTGGGCTTCCTCATCAACCAGGTTCGAGTCGATCAGATCACGTGACCCGTTGTCACCCAATTCGAGGCATAAGCGGATGCCGTCATTGTAGGCTTTGATCGCTCCCGCTTCGGCTTCCCAGTCGTTCTTAAGCTGCACTTCCACAGTTGTGCCGATATTCATCTTTTTCAGATTACCGACGACTGGCAGACCTTCAAGAAATAGGATGCGGGCGATCAACTTCTCAGCGTGTTTCATCTCATCGATGGCTCGTTTCTCGGTGGCATTATGAAGCTTGTTGTACCCCCAGTTGGCGCACATCTCTGAATGTACGATATATTGGTTGATGGCGGTCAGCTCATCCGCGAGAAAGTCGTTCAAAATAGCGATGATTTTTTCGTTGCCTTTCATGGGAATCTCCTTTTGATGACGGTATAGCGATCAACACCCATTATATTGATTAAGGAAGAAATTCACAAGCTTAGGGAGTGATTCACGGTGCGTGGTAATCTTTCTAATGAATGATAAATTAGTTTACTGACAAGGGGGAGCTGGTGTTGAGCCGTCTTTTAATTGGATAGAACAAGAACAACCAGCTGCTGAGAATATAGTTCAAGTATAAAGGCGAATTAATGCAAACATCAAGAACGCTTGAGCGAGAACTGCGGCTAAGCCGATACATAAATGAACGACCAGGTTATCTCCCTTTCTGATGTTTGACAAGATAGATGCGATGGCAAAAAGGACAGCCGCCGGCATGAACCAAATGCCGATCGAAAAGCTACCAATGATTACAAACCCGAACAGGAAACCAACCACAACCCAGGATAAGATTCCTTGAAGTGCAGATAACCTTGATCCATTGCCCCAGATGCTCCACAGACCCAGGAAGCTCGCGGCAACCATTTCCAGCAGATAAAGGTCTGGCAATGGCCACATTGATTGTTGCACACTGAAAACCCGCCAAACGAAAACAGAAACGATCACGCAGAAAGCTGTTCCAATGATGGCAAGTATCCGTTCAAGCGTTAGGGTTGAGGGTGAAATTTGCATATTTTTCGATGGATGATGAAGACTCGCTAATCGCACGATTGTGTAAAGCGTACGAACGGTTTATGGCCGGTCTTTGACGTTCTCTCAAAGTCTATCCTTGGAAATTTCTCAAGGGCCTGCCCCACGTTCTCTGTGAGGTGATCGCTTTGTTGGGTGCCTTTTGGCGTTTAGTACTTACTCACGGCCTACGCGATTGGCGTAAGATTTGATAAGATAGGGTCACGATGACTCGAGATGATCTGGCTCGCATGAGCCGTGACGAATTGATTGATCTGGTGCTTGCCGAGCATGCCGAACTGGAGACATTGCAGGCGAACTACGAAGCCTTGAAGATGAAGTTGGAAAAGGGCAAGAAGCCGTCTACGAATTCCAACAATTCTTCGCAGCCGCCCTCTCAAGATCAGAAGACGAACCTGCCCAAGGGACGGAAGAAGCACAGGCATGGACCGCCGCACGGACATGCGCAACACGTGCGTGAGTTTGTGGCGGACCCGGATCATGTCGTGGAAGTACGACCACAAGTATGTAAAGACTGCCAGGGGGATCTGAGCCAGGAAAGCGGTGCCCTGCTGAATGTCCAACAGATCACTGAACTGCCGGAAGCCAAAGCAGAAGTGATCGAAGTACGCCAATATGCGGTGAACTGTCCCGGCTGTGGACGAGAGCAGGCGGGTGAAGCTCCGGCAGGTCTGGAACTGGAGCGGACCTTTGGTGCCCGCCTGGAAGCGATGGTGGTGTATTATCGGCAAGAACAGCATATGAGCTATATTCGGACAGAATCGGCCCTGCGGGAACTGCATGGCGTCAAGATCAGTCCGGGCGGGATCGATAAGATCACACTTGCACCTGCAGCAAGTGCAGGTGTGCAACGTGCGGGTCAACTGGCCGCCCGACAAGTAGATCCGATCCAGGCTGAGATCCAGCAGAGTGGTGTGGTGCATTGCGACGAAACCGGCAGCCGGGTGGATGGGCAGAACTGGTGGCAGTGGGTGTTTTGCTCGGCCAGTGCCGTTTTCCATGTGATCCGCTTCAATCGCAGCGTGGATGTCATCCAAGAGGTCATGGCTGGGCACGAAGTGGAAGTCTGGGTCAGCGATTGCTACTCGGCCCAGATGAAAGCGCCTGCCAGGGAGCGCCAACTCTGTATGGCATACCAATTGCGTAACTTGCAAGCGGTGGTCGACCGCTATCCGGTTGCCTTTTGGCCCAGAGCCATGCAAGTCTTGTTCCGATCTGCCGTTCATTTGCATAATCAGAGAGATCATCTCTCACCACCAGAGTTCCAAACGCAGGTCCAACGGGTTGAATATCTATGCAACTGGCTGCTCGAACGCTCACTGGAGCAACCTGAAGCCAAACGACTCTCGAAACGGTACCACAAGTACCGGGACTGTCTCTTCGTCTTCTTGCATCGCACCGACGTCAGCCCAACCAACAATGTCAGTGAGCGTAACTTGCGCCCATCAGTGGTGCATCGCAAGGTCATCGGCTGTTTCCGCTCCGGCTGGGGTGCCCAGGCTTATGCCGCTCTCGCTTCGGTCATCGCGACGGCTGCCTTGAAAGGCATTTCTTCCTTCGATGCGATCCAAAATCTTTTCGGTACGCCTTCGCTTCCTCTTCCTACTGGGGCGTGAGTAAGTACGGCGTTTATCTAGGCCAATTGTTCTGAAATAGCATCAGCGATGTAAAGGGCGTCTTCCTCGATACCATAAATGATGCCAGATTTGCGACTGTTGAGCCAAGGCAATCCGATGAAGTACAAACCACGCACAGGCGAAATTCCTCGTTGATGGATCGGCTTGCCATCAGTGTCAAGGACGGGCAGGCGTATCCAGCTGAAGTCTGCAGTGAACCCTGTAGCCCAGATAATTGTACTGACCTTTGCCTCGCGAAGATCCAAGCTCCTCAATGGCGAAACACACTCGGCTAAGGGGTCGGGTATGTCGGCTGGATCATCTTCGAGCGGTGGTGGTGGTGTGATACCCGCCTTAGCCAGGTATGCATCGATAGCGTCCTTAAATCGTTGCGAGGATTCATCGGCAAAACGCACATGAGCAACCGCATCATCACTCAGGACGAGAGTGCTCCCTTCTGAGTCCAGCAAGCGGCCCAGAATCACTACGCCCTGGCGCGCTAATTGTTGCAGGCTAATTGAACGCCCATGTCGCCCGAGCCCTGAAATTTGCGGTTGAGCTGCGCGGCTGATAGCCTTGTCTTCCAGACTGGCGTACGTGACATCGAGAAACTTCATGTCAACCCACCACTCTAAAAGGTCCCGCCCTCGATAACGACGAGGAGCACGTCCAACTTTGCTCGTGCATAGATACACAGTCCGGCCAGCAGATAATAAATCCTCAGCGATCTGGCAGCCTGATTGCCCGCAGCCAACAATGACAACCGCGCCCGGCGGCAACGCCGCAGCATTCCGGTAGTTGGCAGTATGCAATTGAGTAATATCGTTGGGTATCCTGGAGCTGGTCAGGGGGAATTTAGGAGTTTGAAGGACGCCAGAAGCAATCACGATGGAGTGGCTCAACACAGATTCTTCACTCTGTCCATCGGTGCTTGTTTTGACGATGAAGAGCTCCTCATTTGCGGTCCTTTCGACCGAAATGACAGTGATGCCAGTTCGAACCGGCAATTTGAAGTGTTCAACGTATCGTTGGAAATAGGAGACCTGCTCGTCGGGCGGCCTGAAACCATCGGGCTCGGGGCCGTCGTAAGGAAGCCCGGGCAGGGCATTCATTAAATTGAGAGTATTGAGTTTGAATGAATCCCAGCGTTGGGATAACCACGATTCGCCAATCCGCCCTCGCTCAAAGACAATGTGGTTGCGGTCATCCCGTTGAAGAAAATAACTGACCCCCAGACCTGCTTGCCCAGCACCAATGATTACTGTATCTATAGTTGTCATAATATCAACTCCATTGTAACAGGTCATGCAATCAGCCTAACAAGTTGAGACCTGTCCCAAACTCGCCTGCCCCCGTAAGAGGAGTGTGGAAGTACTGGCAGGTGGGCGGGGCGTGGACAATGCTTGCCTGTACCTTGCCGCTCATCGTCCTGATGTCCTTCGAGAGGCACAGGGGAGAGCAGAAAAAATTCGTATCATTGGACCAATTGATGTCCTATTCGTAATACTTCTTTTACTAATATATCAAAGTCTTTCCGCAAAGTGCGGTGATTGGTATGTGCAACATGCAAGACAAATTTGCCGTGAATGAGGGTCCCGGAAGGTGCGGCTATGCCCTGTTCTTGCAACTCGACCAGTATCTGTTTGTTCAGGCTATCCAGTGTGTCATGGTCCAGCCCCGGCTGGATAAATCTAAAGCAGACAACATTCAGTGAGACAGGAGCCGCAAGTTCTAATTCCGGTGAAGCGCTTATCAATTGTGCCAGGTAGCGGGCCTGGTCAATGTTCTGCTGAATTAATCGCCCGTATTTTAGAATGCCATGTTCCTTGAAACTAAACCAGGCTTTGAGCGCCCGGAAATTCCTTGATAATTTGAAATCGTAATCACTTAACCATACCAAATCGCCTCCTGCCATGCCGCGCCCGCCTTCTCCATGAGACAGATAGGCTGGTGTTAAGGAAAATGTCTTGCGATGCGCTTCTTCATTCCGCACAAGGAGAGCTCCGATATCATAAGGGAGGTACATCCACTTGTGCAGGTCGAATGCCAATGAATCTGCCTGCTCAATCCCGGCCAATTGTCCTTTTGCCTGAGGAGACAAGACAGCCCAAACGCCAAATGCGCCATCAACATGAAACCAAAGGTTCTCGCGTTGACAGATTTGCGCGAGGCTAATAAGGTCGTCGATCGATCCTGTATTCGTCGTGCCTGCCGCGCCTACGACACATATTGGAAGATGTCCGTTGGAACGATCTTGAGCGATGGTAGTCTGCAATGCCTTGAGATCAATCTGGAACTGGTCATTGACCGGGATAAGACGCAAGGCTTCTGAGCCGAATCCCAATAGTTCAATTGCCTTTTGTATGGAACTGTGCGCCTGTTCCGAGGCATAAACGATGAGTCTCGGGTGAGGTGACTGGAGGCCTTCCTGACGAATCTGGTAACCAGCCTTGGTATTACGGGCAACGGCCAGACCAATTAAATTCGCCTCCGAACACCCGCCAGTTAACACCCCGCTGGCAGACGCAGGAAAGCTGAAAACCCCTTTGAACCAGTCGATGAGTTGCCTTTCAACATAGGGGGCGCTGTGATAGTCAATGCCGCCAGAATTGGTGTTTATTGAGGCAGCCAGGAAATCTGCCAATGCCCCAAAAACGGTTCCGGTACCGAATACCCATCCCCAAAAGCGTGGATTGATATTTCCAATAGGATAAGGCAGAATATACTTTTGAAATTCCTTATATATATCCTCAGGCAATTCAGGATCAGATGGTATCGGGCCGTTGAAATGCCGTTTGATTTCTTCCGGGGCGTGTTGCCAAACTGGACGATCTCGAACGCCCTTCAGATGATCAAACATATCATCCAGCATCTGATGACCGAGATCTCGCATGGAGTCCCAGTCTTCAGGGTCCAGGTTTTCTTCAATAGTCATGGAGATCTCCAGTAGTGGAATAGTTTGATTGAGTAACCGGCGAGCACTTTATATCAAGCCGCCCAACGATTTGTGGAATTCCTAGAACGTTCTCCCAAAGTTTATCCTTGGTGATTGTTCTCCTTATTATTCGTGCAGGATCCAAGCCCACGGGACGTGGTTTAGTTAACCTGCTCAAACACCATGATTGGGATATGGCGCATTGTCATCTTTTGATAATCCAGATATGGAGGATGGCGTTCGATGGCGAACTTCCACAAGAGATTATATTCCTCGCCTTGTGCTTCATGTGCTAATACTGCGATGGTCTTGCCAATGATCCCTAACCTGGCGTGTGGGTCCTTCTTCAAATTCAGATACCAATCAGCATTCCTGTCTTTTCCCCAATTTGACGCCACGATCAGATACTTGCCTTCGTAATCGAAATAAGCAATTGGGATAGTGCGCTCCTGCCCTGACGTGCGTCCTACTGTGTGCAGGATGAGGATCGTTTGCGTGCCCAGCTTGCTTCCAAGCCGCCCACGACTGAGGCGGATGAGCAGAGAGTTAATGGACATGAACCATTTGATGAGGAGGTCTTTCATTTGATTATCTTAATCCGGTTGATTATAACAAACGGTAGCCATTGAAGGTGCCACTCAACTAATTGGTTAACTGCCAGTTGGCAGACTAGCAGCTTTGACGTTCACCTTGCTGGCGCCTTCCCGATAGAATTGACCGAATATAACCGTAGAGACCAGCATCATATAAAAGCCGACGGGTATGGCAATAAAATATGCTACGAAACAAAATATAAAAGTGAAATACATCAACATAAAACCGAGATAAATCAGACTCATCAGTCCCAGCGCCGCCACCCAGGCGATGAAGTAGCCCAATTTATCAGCCCGTATTATCGCGGTCCATTCACGCACGTGGAATGCAGCGCTGAGTTTATCGCGGGCTGTAAAATGAGCGATGGCTGCTGGAAGGGGCACTGCACCTGCAAATAATAAAAACCAACTCACGAACATTGACAGAAAGAATACTCCCATTCCTCCCATCATCAAGAGGACGGCGTAACCTTCTAGCGCTGAATTGGAGGACGGATCCGGAGTAAGCGCGATGGATCCAACTACCGTAGTGAAATAAATCAAGATACCAAGGAGGAAGATAACAATGGCGGGTCCCAGAAAGACCAAAATGACTGCCAGGCTACGTAAGCCGTCTTTAAATAACCGCCCCCAATTGGTCCACTCCGGTAGAACCAACGCCTCACTTTGAATGGACTGCCGCATCACCTCGATCATATATCCGTACACAAATACTACGGGGATAACCGGAATAATCATGCCGGCAAACAAAAGCACTACGCCGATAACAAACCGGCTGAGCCAATCTTTGGATTGGAAAGGGAATACGAAGGCAGACCGAAGCGATTGTGTTGATAGCGATTCTGTCATAGTCGATTCTCCCATGTTGGAATTGATTTCGATAATTCTGATTTTCGCGCGCTTAACAGCTTACGGTTTGTCTTGCGTTCTTTGCAGGATAGTGGCGGGACGGGCGAGACTCATTCTCAATTATGCACCATTTCAGGCAAACCGAGCCTGCGCGGAGCGGCAGAGCCAGCTACCTGTCTCGCGATCTTGGCGGGGTCCAGTGCATTATCCCGATGATCTTCCGGGAAGCGGTGTGGGGAGACGGTTATTCAAATACGAACTATGCCTGTTGATGCTCATAGAATATTTTCTATGGCTCGAACCGCTACAGTAACACCATCTGCTTCAGCCCGAATCTTATGGCCCAATTCGCCTGCCTTCTTCTGCATCTGTCCATCATTCTTGACTCGCATAATAGCTTCGCTCAAGTTTTCAACATTCAATTTTCCTCGCGAGATAAACCCAGGGCTGACACCCAATTCATTTACTTGCTGCCCCCAGTAGAACTGGTCAATGACATGCGGTATGACAATGCCAGGTATGCCTGCACGAAGAGTCGCGGCAGTTGTACCAAAACCGCCATGATGAATGACCATACTTACCTGGTCAAAAAGCCAACCGTGCGGCATTGCACCTGCATGATACACAGTCTTGGGACCCCCCAGACCCTGTAGGGAGGCTTCATTCCATCCTTGGATAATAGCGCGAACATTCGTTCGCTCCAGTGCCATCAGGATGATTTGGGCTCCCTGCCGCGCTCGTTTGCCAGACGTGCTCATTATCCCCAGGCTCACCGCTATTGGTTTATCGCCGCCTTCAAGAAAATCCAACAAATTGCGGGGTGGCTCCCACTCCTTTTGCGGACGAGCGAACCAATAACCAGTCTGGTAAACGTGGCGAGGCCAGCGCGGGTCAGACGAAGCCACATGCTGACTGACGGGTAAAAGAATCAGGCGAGTCGACATCATGCTCGTGATATCTTTGACAGACGGTGCGCCCACTCGTTTTCGAAAGCGATTCGTTGGCGCAATAAAAAGTTTCCCCATGAACCCCCAGATGATCTGTCCTAAAAACGACGGCGTGGCATTCGTCGCCTGAATACGGGCAGGTTGCAGGGTAACACTAATCCAGGGGATATTCAGTTTTTCCGCTTCCGCTATGCCACTGCCTGTATCGGAAGTGATGACTAAATCCGCCCCCTGACATACCTTTAGCGTATCAGGATAAGCTTCTTCCACTAATCGCGCTCCAAATTGCATGACTCGAATCATGCCGATCCACATATTGTTGAAGGATTGGGCCATGAGCTGTGCTCCCACAGCTCCCATATCGACAGATGGACCCACTGGAACACTCGTTACACCATGCGAATCCGCCAAAGAGCGCAGGGTGGGATTGGTAGCCAAGACAACATCATGTCCCGCTTCTTGTAAACCCTGGCAAAAATTGATGTAGGGTTGCACATCCCCTCGTGAACCAATAGTAGTAACTACAATTTTCATATTTGCCTCGCGCGGAATACGACATTTTACTCTGCCACTAAAGGATTGCGGCTTGTCCTTGGCGTTCTATCAAGAGCCTGCCCCACGCCCTGTGTGGGGTACTGACTGGTAAGAGTACTCCTACCAGTCAGGGGCACGCTGGGTTGGGTGGATTAAATCATCCCGCTCAGTATATGACACAGTAAAGCTTGCGAGCAGCAATTTGACCCGTGCCGGCGGAGACTAGGAAGTGCGCCTGATAAACAATCGGTTCAGGAACAGCTGGAGGTGCGGTCGGTGAGAATTGCACGGCCGGCTGGGGCTGTGGAGTGGCAGAGCGGGGTTGCATTTGAATATACCAATAGGATTCGTAGGGAGCGATCCTCACATTGTCGGGCGGCGTGGGTCCGGGTGCGCAACCGCCCGGGACGGTCTCTCCTGCAAATAGATCTTGGACCTCCCGGCCTGTAACGGCTTGCAAGCTGACAATTTCCCAAGCGAATTGTTTATGCGAGGAGGTGTTAGGTTCGAGGGCTTGCCAGACGATGTCGACAACTTGCTGCTTGCCAAGCGGAACAACCTTGGCGGAGCAGGCACTGAGTATCAAAGTCAGGCAAGCCATTGAAGTTAATGAACGCCAAGGCAACTGCATTTATCACCTGTCCTGTGTTTGCTACATGCTGACGGTGCCACCCAACGGTTTGCGGTTTATTCTTGGCGTTTTCCTATGGGTCTGCCCCGCGATCTTGGCGGAGTCCATTGCAAAGTGCCTATGATTTCGCGCTACGCTTTGTTAGCCTACGTTTTACGCCTTGTATTAACTGCTTGGAAGTTGATATACATAATTGGGACGCAAGTAAGCAAGTTCGAATCCTGTGCGCAGCATGTTGTGGTACGAAGGATTGGGGTCTTCGGGTGTGTCTTCACCCGTTTCGGTGACAAACCATTTACAACCAATTGATAAACCATCTTGGATACGGCGTGCAAACATCGCACCCTGTCCACCACGCTTTCGATAAGATTCGAGTGTACTCCCAAAACCAAGCCAGCCAACATCATCTTTTACAAACATTGCCGCCGCTGAGACGGGCTGTTCTCCATCGAAGGCGAGATAATGATGCCACCCTGGTTTGCCTACATTGCCGTTAACCATTGGGCGTAGTTCTGGCGTCATTTCAAAAGCGGTAAGTGCGACATCCGCATAAGCGTTTGCATGGTCTTTCCCGATAGATTCGATTCGTAAATCAGTTGGGACAGATGGAGCTGGGTCATTCCCGCGATATACTTTTGCCCAATTGCGTCCTTTTGTAAAACCACGAGCATTAAGCCATTCTGGTAGATGTGATGGCTGTGCCAAAGGGCTGATTTGCGCCATGTAATTCTTGCATCCAGCGTTCTGAAGAACGCCAATAGCGTCATTTAATAATGATTCTGTTGCGATGTCACCAACGCCCAAGCCCACAATACGATTAAAGAAAGTCAAGTCCAACCCAGGAATCATAGTGACCCAACCCGAACCATTTTTTTTGGCTTCCAGCCTGTATTTCTCGACAAAATCTGGCGGAGCACAAAGATAATAATTCGCCCATGCTTCTGATTCTCCAAACTCATTCAGCGTAGCAATCTTTTTGGGAGTCAAATTGGACATAGATGGATTTCTCCTTATGGCTTTTTTACCGTGAAAATTTTAAACAGCAGTCTAACGGTTTGCGGTTTATCCTTGGTTTTTCCAAAGGGCCTTCCCCACGATTCCCCACGCCTTCTGCAGAATACTGGCTGGTGGGCGGGCATGGACAAGGCTCATTATACAGAAAAATGCTTGGCGTAGATTCCGCCTCTTTAAACGTGGTGAATCCATCAGTCGGGTGCAATGTGCCGGTGATTTCCCGGTAAGCTGTGTTAGGTTGCACTTGACCTACCGAGCTGCCAATGGACTAAAACCATATATCCAAGTTTCAAATTCAAGGGAATAGGTTTTTTTTCAGCGCTGCTATTTGTGATTTTCGGAAATCCTGAACTATGGGTATTTGAGTATCGAATATATCGAAACCATGAAATGCACCTGGAACTATGTAAAGTTCACATTCGATACCACGCTCCATCAACCTTTGAGCATATGCCACATCTTCATCATGAAATATATCCACTGTTCCTACCCCGATCCAAGCCTGGGGCAAACCTGAAAGGTCTTCACGGCGTGCAGGCACAGAATACTCTGGTACATCTTCTGCCCCGCATTTTTTTCCAAGATACGACTCCCAGCCAAACCGATTACTCTTTTGACTCCATGTAGGGCTGTTGCTATCATCAATATCAGCGCGGAGGACAGTCCTATCGTCCAACATAGGGTAAACAAGCAATTGAAAAACGGGTTTGACCTCCTGTCGATCATGCGCATGTTGAACGAGGGCGGCTGCCAACCCACCCCCGGCACTTGCGCCACCGATCGCAATGCGCTTGGCATCCATACCGAGTTGTTGAGAATGTGCCACCGCCCATTTTAGTGCTGAGTAACTATCTTCCAATCCTACTGGAAATGGATTTTTTGGAGCATAACGATAGTCCACTGAAACAATGATGATGCCTAATTCGCGAACATATTGGGCGCAACTAAGGTCGTCCATTTCTGGTTTTCCTATTACATACCCGCCACCATGCAGCCAAACCAAAACAGGTGTTGGCGAGGCAATTGTTTTTGGTTTATAAATGCGCAAACGGATTTTTGTTCGATCATCCTGACCAGGGATAAAGATATTTTCAACAAGGATATCTTCGGGAGTTTTGGGTGTGGGTATCAAAGACATCAACAACCGAATAAGCCAAAGATTTATTTTGCTGATAGCAAACGATGGAGTCATTTTTGCAGCTTGTAGTAGTTCTGGATGTATTTTTGAAAATTTATTATTCATAGCTTATGACTATTCCTGTTGGTTTTTAAAATCTATCTATATTAACGGTCTGCTCCACGATCTTGGCAGGGCCAGGTGCAAAGTGCCGGTGATTTCCTGATACGCAGTGTTAGCTGGCGACTTTACTCATAATGGTCTTTCTGGTATTCGATTCTAAATCAGCCCTCGTATTGTTCATCCTTAACCTTGATTGCTACGGAGACCAAAATGCAACCAAAGAACATTTTTTTTGCTCAGCGACCAGTCATCCGCTTTAGGTTTTCGGGATACCGATCCCCTTGTACTGTGATCTTTGAAATGGCACTTTTGATCTCCCGCAGATCGTCGGGCTTGAGTTCGACGGCAAGAGCGCCGATATTCTCATCCAGGCGCTCGAGTTTCCGGCTGCCCGGGATGGGAACAATCCACGGCTTCTGAGCAAGCAGCCAGGCGAGCGCGATTTGAGCGGGTGTCGCTCCCTTCTGTTCTCCGATCCTCTCAAGCAGATCAATTACACCCCGGTTCGCTTTCCGCGCCTCCGGCGTATAGCGAGGGCTCTTGCTGCGGATATCTGAGCTGGCGAAGATCGTGTTTTCGTCGACCTTTCCCGTGAGATAGCCCCTGCCTAGGGGGCTGAACGGCACGAAGCCGATCCCGAGTTCCTCGCACACGGGCAGCACATCCTCTTCAGGGGTTCTCCACCACAGCGAGTATTCGCTCTGGATCGCCGTGATTGGTTGGACTGCGTGGGCGCGCCGAATCGTCTGTGCTCCTGCTTCAGAAAGGCCGAAGTGCTTAACCTTGCCCTCCCGAATCAGTTCCTTGACTGCTCCTGCCACGTCTTCAATGGGCACGTCCGGGTCAACTCGGTGTTGATAGAACAGGTCGATGGCATCCACCTTGAGTCGCTTGAGCGAAGCCTCGGCGACCTGCTTGATGTGCTCTGGACGGCTATTCAGAGTTGTCCAGCCAGGATTTCCTTCAGGATTGGGTTGGAACCCGAACTTGGTGGCGATCCCCACTTTTCCGCGAAAAGGAGCAAGTGCTTCACCAAGGAGTTCTTCGTTGGTGAATGGACCATAGACTTCAGCCGTATCGAAGAAGGTGATGCCACGGTCAACCGCCGCGTGAAGAAACGAGATCATCTCCTGCTTGTCGCCAACTGGGCTGTCGCCATAAGTCATTCTCATGCAACCGAGCCCGAGGGCCGAAACTTCCAAGTTGCTGTTTCCAAGTTTACGTTTTTGCATTTTCTGACCTCCTGTCCTTGGATTTGAGGTCGGAGCAACTGTACTCCGCTTTTGCATCGCCGACTAACGGTTTGCGGCTTGTCCTTGGCGCTCTCCCAGGGTATGCCCCACGCCTTTTGTGAGGTACTGGCAGATAGGCGGGCGTGGACTCTACTTGCCTGCACCTTGCCGCAGCACAGGTGGGAGCAGGCAAAACTCGAAGCCAGCCCGCCGAGTCAGCTTCCCTGGCCTGCGGCCTGGGCAGGCAGCGAGTTGTTGGTCAGCACATAGGCGGACCTCGGGCTCAGCGTTCCCTCGGTGCCTTCGGAATGATGAATGGCACCTCTCGCATGTATACCAGGTAGTCCTCCCCGAATCTCTCGGCCAGTTCCATCTCTTCCACTTGTTTGAGGTAGAGAACGAGGAGCCCAGCGAGGACAAGCACGAGTGTGACACCGATGGCCGTTGCTGCAGCGATGCTCATGCCTAGGTACGCCAGGACGGTACCGAGTGTCATTGGGTTTCGACAGTACCGGAATGGGCCAGTCGTGAGTAGCCCTTGGGTTGGCATCATTGGCAGCGGTGTGCCTCGGCCTCGCGTGAATTGCACTTCTATGGACCAGAGTGCAAAGAACAATCCAGATGCAATGAGGATGCTCCCGAATACGAGGGTCGCTACCCCGGGCTTGGGGCTAACCGTGAAGAGCCGCTGATCCAGTGAGGGACAGATCACGAGAAACAGGTAAGGCAAGAAGACGAGAAATAGGGCGCCCGCGGGGATTAGGGCGATGATGCGCGCACCGGGGCTGTGCTCCGTCTTAGCCCACTTCGAGAATCGAGACATGGAACCTGGTGGCCTCCAAGTCTCCTCCGAACCATGAGCTCGCAAGGAGACAGTGATGTGCTGCCTAACATTCCGCCTCACCCGCCGAAGCGGGGCTGGCAAGACTCGCTCCATAAACCAAAACGATAGCTGCCAAGTCGCGCGCGCATACCCATCGAGCGAAGCGAGGTCGGGTACAGGCGGTCGTTGGGCTGCCCTTTGCTGTTTCTACAACTCGCGTTCCCTTAGCCAAACTAAGATCCGCTCCGCCACGGCTTGCCAACCTGGCTCCAGCATCATGTCGTGCGCCATATCAGCGAAGATTTCAGGCTGCGTATTATATGCTCGGGCTGTCGCTTCAACTTCCTTTGGGCTAATAATAGTATCCCGCGCTCCGCCCAATACGAGCACTGGAGTTTTTATTTTCCTCGGTTTGGGTAGATTGAATACAAGCATATCCAGAAAACCCCGGTATGACTCATCTTGTAGCTTTTGGGTATATGCTTGCGCCTGTTCTTCATCCAATCCTTCCGAGAAAAAAGCTTCGCGCACCAATTGGGTAGTGGCTACCAATGGAAATAAGCTCAAAGTCAGGTTGGCTTTCGCGAAAGCTGCCGGATGTCGCTTGGCTATTCTGAGTGTTGAGGCCAAAATTCCGGCAGGTGGCACTGAAGCCAATAATACCGCTGCCGGAGCGAGACTATCCTCTAGATACTTTTGAACCACAAGACCTCCCATTGAATGTCCAATCACAACAGGTGGGCTGGATAATTGTCGCACAGTTGTTACTACATCTTCAACGTAATTTGCAATTCGGGTCCAGCGCAAGTGGCCACGGCCTTCACTGTTGCCATGCCCACGCAAACTGACGGCATGGGCCGCGAAGCCATGTTGAGCAAAGTAATCAAGAAAATGAATATTCCAACACCAAGCTGCATGCCAAGCCCCGTGTACAAAAAGGAGGGGTGTCGAGTGCACACATTCTACAGGGTACTTGGAGATGATTTCCTGTTTCATAATTCTCTTTTGCAACGAGATAAGCTGTCCAACGGTTTGCGGCCTGCCCTGCGTTCTTTGCAGGATACCCTCGGGCGGGCATAGCCCTGCCAGTCCGCTGCAAGCGCGGGTTGGGCGATTTTTCTTTTTCTTAAAATGTCTTTCAATTGTTAAGAAACTCTTCTCAAAGGTGATAATTATTTATCGCGTATGAGGACAATCACCGGAATGATACGAGTTGTTTTATTCTGATACTCGGCAAAGCCAGGCATCCTTTCAACCATTTTGTCATACAAGCGGGTTCGTTCTGGTTCCGTAGAAATGGACGCTCTGGTGGCGAATTGTTCGATCCCTACTTCCACCGTAACCTGAGGATTGGCAAGAAGGTTGTAGTACCAATCCGGATTAGTTGGTGCACCACCCTTGGAGGCAATAATCACGAATCGATCAGCATCAGGAATATAGGCAACGGGATTAAGGCGTTCTTGCCCACTCTTAGCTCCAATTGTATGCAAGATCAGCAATGACTTGCCCGCGAATGGACCGCCAACCTTACCGGCATTGGCCCGAAATTCCTGGATTATTGTCATGTTCCGTTCATTTATGTTGCTCATTTTGAATTCCTTTTACTTTTAGGTGAAGACGATCCCGGTAATAAGTAAATTATAAGATGAATATTTGGCTGATAAAGATTAGCCGCCCAACGGTTTGCGGCTTGTCTTTGATGTTCTCTCAAAGGTTTATCCTTGGTGATCGCTTGTCCGTATGTTCCTGCAGGGACCAAGGGCTTGCCCTACGATATTCACGGGGTACTGACAGGCAGGCGTGGACATTGCTAAGAATAAGCCAATCTCATTAGAGGTCTGACACTCACACTTGATTGAACTGTTTCCAAAATACGAGCAATGGAATGACTACTAACATGCCTACCCCTGTGAGCATAGCCAGCGCCAGTACAAATGCGGGGGCTGAGAGAAATTACCTGAGCGGCAACGAGACGATACGCAAGGTTCATTGGTGAGGTACCATTTTCCTGCCTGCATATGTTCTATCTAGGTAGTGTTTATACGGCAACCGTCCAATAAATTATAGATCTCCATAAAATCCCCGTAAGGGATAAAGTCCTAAACCATTTAAAAATTATAGCACTAACCCCCTTCCTATATATTGTCCCCAAGCGCCGCGATGCGCGTATAATATCTTTGTCCGACAACTTACCCCCAAGGAGTCTCCATGACCATCATTGACCTGACCGTCCACCCCGAGCGTCGCAAGCGCGCCATCGCGCGCGCCCGCGAGCGCAACATCATCATCCCCACCTACGCCCAGATGAAAGACCCGGCGAAGATCCCCGCCAAAGTAAAAACCGAATTGGCGATTATCGGGCTGTGGGATATCCACCCGCGAAACCTGTTCCGCATCAACTGGCACAACGAGCCCAAGACCAACGGCGGCGGTTTCGGCGGGGTCAACTCGCTCGAGCTGCCCTCTGCGCTAACAGGTGTTCCAGCGCGCATCGTCGCCATCGTCGGCAAATGGTTCCCGACCGGCGCGCACAAGGTGGGAGCGGCGTTCTCCTGTCTCGTGCCGCGGCTGGTGACCGGTCAGTTCGACCCGACCACGCAGAAGGCGGTCTGGCCCTCCACAGGCAACTACTGCCGGGGCGGGGCGTATGACTCCGCGCTGCTGGGGTGTGAGTCGATCGCCATCCTGCCAGAGGGCATGTCGCGCGAGCGCTTCGAGTGGCTGGCGAAGGTCGCCGGTGAGACGATCAAGACCCCGGGCAGCGAGTCCAATGTCAAAGAGATCTTCGACAAGTGCAAGGAACTGCGCGCCTCGGGGCAGGACCTGATGATCTTCAACCAGTTCGAGGAGTTCCCCAACTACCTGTGGCATTACGAGGTCACCGGGCACGCCCTGGAGGAGGCTTTCAAGCGCCTCGCCCGCCCCGGCGATGAGTTCCGCGGCATCACCTCCGCCACCGGCTCGGCGGGGACGATCGCCAGCGGCGATTACATGAAGCAGGTCTTCCCGGGCAGCAAGATCGCCGCCAGCGAAGCCCTGCAGTGCCCGACCCTGCTCGAGAACGGCTTCGGGTCGCACCGCATCGAGGGCATCGGCGATAAGCATGTGCCGTGGATCCACAACGTGCGCAACACCGACCTGGTGGTGGCGATCGACGACAACGCCGTGGTCAACGTTGCCCGGCTGTTCAATGAGGAAGACGGTCGCGCCATGCTGGTCGAGCAAGGCGTCCCCGAATCCCTGGTCTCCAATCTCGATTTACTGGGTTTTTCCAGCATCTCCAACGTGCTGACCGCGATCAAAATGGCGAAATACTACGAGATGGGCGAGCACGATGTGATCTTCACCATCGCCACCGACTCGATGGACCTGTACCACTCCCGCATCCACGAGATGCGCCAGGAGATGGGTGAGTACAGTCCGAGCCACGCCGCAGCTGATTTCGCGCGCTGGATCCTGCAGCAGTCCACCGACAACATGCTTGAACTGCGCCACCCCGACCGCCGCCGCATCCACAACCTCAAGTACTACACCTGGGTCGAGCAGCAAGGCAAGACCTATGAGGAGATTCAGGATATGTGGAACGAGGCCGATTACTGGACAGGTGTCCAGAAACAGACGGATGAGATTGACGCATTGATCGACGAATTCAACGGCGAGGTCGGTCTGAAGTAAACGCCGAATAGATTTCATTCAAAGGGTGAACCATGCTGTCGCCCACGTCCCTTGTGCTGGTCTGCCTATCACCCGAGCCTCGCGAACTGGAGATCGCCCGCCTGCTCGGCTGGTTCAGGATTCCGTTCAAGTCCGCGCCAAAGGTGGTTAGCGAAGACTACTTGGCTTTCTATTATCCTGGTATTTTTGGTGATCTGGGTGCTCAAATAAAGTACGTGGCGGAGGTCAAGGGATATGAATTGACCACCCGGCTTGAGCTCCTGCGCGACAAGCCTAACCATCCCGCGCACACGAGGAATATTATAAGATCCAGATCGGCGGGCTCGAAAAACTATCGCATCTGGTCAAAGCCGAAAAGTGGCGCCGATTCACATTCCTGTACACCACCGGCGAGTATCGGCTGAACGCGAAAACGGTCAACGACTTGGTGGTGCGCAGCGAGGAACTCCAACTGCTAGGGTTTTCATTGCGCGAGCGGGGGGTTAGCGGGCAGCAGTATCACGCCGACCTCCCCGCATTGGACGTGGATCCGCAGGTGTTGGTCGCGCTACTGGGCATCTAGGATAACCAGACTGAATACCACATGGACATTCCCGAAGAAGGCGCTTATTAATCGTACCTTATGGGACATTTTATTGCCCGTCGTCTGCTTGCCATTCCCCTAATTCTATTCGCCGTTAATCTTATCGGCTTTGCCTACGGCTATTACATGCTGTACCGCGTGGGTATCAGGATCCTGCGCGGACCTTACGCGGCGCGCATCGGCTCTGAATCCTTTTCATTCTTTCAACTCTATGGTGAATATTTGTGGGGCATTCTCCACGGCGACTGGGGAGTACTCCCCAACGGCGAGTTCGTGCGCGAGGCGATCGCGCATACTTCCCTGGTCAGCCTTGGGCTTGTGCTTATCTCGCTTCTGTTGAGCGTCCTTGTCGGCGTATTCCTAGGCTGGCGCGCCGCCAAATCCGACCCGCCGCGCGTCTCCGGCTGGATGACGGTCATGGCAACCATCGGCCTTGCTGCACCAAGTTTTTATACCGGCGCACTGCTCATCTCGCTATCGGTGATCTATATCATCTGGGGTTGGGGCAGTGAACCGCTGCTGCCTTTCCAGGGATTCGGATGGGACGCGCACCTTATCCTGCCGGTGCTGGCGCTCGCCTTGCGCCCGATGATGCAGATCGGGCAGGTGACATCTGGATTGCTCACCGATGAATTCGGCAGACAGTATGTGATTACGGCGCGCAGCTTCGGCTACTCGATGAAGCGCATCCGCGAGAGCCACGCCTTTCGCCCGATCATAGCGCCGATCGCGCTGGTGGTGTCCGGTTCCCTGCGCATCCTGGTGGCGGAACTGATCATTATCGAGCGCCTGTTCAATATCCCTGGCATGGGCCGCTTGATCGCCGGCACGCTGACCATCTCCTCCGAGCCCAACCCTGCAGTCATTGCTTCCCTGTTGACTGTGCTCGCCTTGTTTTTCCTAGTCGCTGATTTCATTGCCTCTGTCGTGGCGCGTGCGGTGGATCCGCGTTTGCGGTCGTAAAGGACATTCATGAAAATCAATGTCTTCCTCGACCGCTTCAAGAATTGGGTCCAGCATGCCAATCTGCCCCTGTTGTTTGGGCTGTTGATCACCGAGTTGGTATTGGCTGTCGCCATCTGGGGGCCCGCCCTCGCGCCGCAAGACCCAACCGAGCAGCATTTCACACTCGAATTTAATGGAATGATCCGATCGCCGCCATATCCTCCCTTAAGTGTGGAAGGTTTTCCACTCGGCACGGATCGCTTTGGACGCGATACACTGAGCCAGATTTTGTGGGGTGTGCGGCCGACCCTTATCATGGTCGGATGTGTGGCTTTCGTCCGTCTGATACTCGGATTGATCATCGGTCTTGCCACTGGCTGGGCGACCGGGCGCAAGGAGCGTCTGCTTGAATCACTGATCTCCATCGCATTGGCCATCCCGGTACTGTTCGTCGCTTTGATCGGCATTTCACTGGTTGGCATTCAGAAAGGACTGCCTGCATTTGTCTTTGGTCTGGCGCTCACCGGGTGGGCGGAGACGGCGCGCATCGTCAATAATCAGACCCGTACCATCAAAGGTCAGGTCTACATCGAATTGTCCAAAGCCCTGGGGGCATCCAGCGCGCGTACGCTGTTTCTCCATATCATGCCGCAGATCCTGCCCATGGTCTTCATGCTGATGGCTTTTGAACTGAGCTCGACCCTTCTGGTCTCATCCGAATTGGCATTCCTGGGGTTTTTCATCGGCGGCGGTATTTGGGTGGAAGTCAGCGATTTTGTGGCGGTCAATGTCATTACACTGCCCGAACTGGGCCAGTTTATTGCCACGTCGCTTTATAAATTAACCGATCCTTCTACACTGCTGGTGGCAGGCACTTTCCTGTTCCTGATGATCCTTGGCTTCAACCTGCTGGGCGAAGGGCTGCGGCTTGAGTTAAACCCTGAGCGCAGACGCCATCGCAACGCCCTGCCTGCCATTGTGCAGATTCAAGATTGGTGGAACTTCACCTTTTTTCCAATTCTGGAAGATCATTATCGCTGGTTGATCAATGCTTCTTTGGTTGCACTGGTTGCGCTGATTGTGGGACTATCACTTTTGTGGTTAAATAAACCGGTTCCGGAGAGCAATGCGGCTTCATTGCCAGCTGTTCCTGGCGGCCATTATTGGGCGACCGAACGTCACGATGCTCAAGGGACGCGTGCTATTCCTTTTGAGGGTCCACAGAATCCTTCCATACTCTGGCAATTTTCAAATGAAAAGGGTTTCTCCGGAGGTCCGGTTGTCCGTTCGGATGGCGTGATCATCCTGGCGGGAAACGACGGGTCCATCACAGCCTTCAATCCGGATGGTTCTTTGCGTTGGAAAGGCAAGCTTGACTCTGCGCCGGTGGGTACGCCAACGTTGGATCAAAGCGGTGGCGTCTATGTCGTGGATGAAGCTGGTGGTTTGACGTATTTTCCATTTGATTCCTCAAGTTCAGCCTGGAAGTTCACGCAAATCGAACCTCGCCACGCGACCTCGGGTCCGGTGGTGTCTGGTGAAAATCGTATCTATTACACGCTGGAGGACCGCATCCAGGCAGTTTCGTCCTTAGGTGAAGACCTATTCCGGGTCAAGGTGACTGATCATTACATGGAGGAACCGCCAACCATAAGTCCGCAGGGAACTTTCGCCTTCCTGCAGGACGGCGTGATCTATGCCCGCAGCGGCGGCAAGGTCGATATCTCTGGTATTACTGATAAGATTACCCCCGAAAAATATATTCTCAGCCCCCACTTCTTTGTTGGTGCGGACGAACGAACCTACCTGGCGCTCGGGCATGGCGCTTATCGCTGGCACTCGACCGAAGATGGCTTGGTGATCGATGGATACGCAGAAAGGAAGATTGATACGAATGTCGCTGGCGGTTACCTGGTTCCCAATGATTTCGGTTTCCTTCCTTCCGGCCTTTTATGGCTTTTCTATTCGAACGAATATACTAATACTGAATTGCATACTATCGACTTCGCGACCAATAGAATGCTGCCGTCAGTTGAACAGCGTATTATTGGGTCCAAAATGCTGGGAATCGACCCTAATTCAGTGGCTACTATTTGTGGCGACGCCTTTGGAACAGTGCGATGTTTTGCTGTAAATATGGGTGATGCCACGCCAAAATGGAAAATGGATTTCGAAGGTGATGGAGTGATGGGTGGTGCGCTGGCTCCGGGCAGGCTATATCTGGTGACGAAGGACGGGCGTTTGATTGCATTGGGTGATGAAACTACAGGAGAATGAAAATGACGATTATATTGAAGAATGGACATCTCATTACGGCATCTGAATCCTTCACCGCTGACCTGCTCATCGAGGGCGAAAAAATCTCCCAGATCGGTCAGAACCTTTTCGCGCCGAATGCACAAATGATCGATGCAGCCGGTAAATTTATCACACCGGGAGGTGTTGACCCGCACACGCATTTCGATCTCCCAATGTTTGGCACTGTTTCCTCTGATGATCATTACACGGGTCATAAAGCGGCGGCTTTCGGAGGGACGACCACCGTGATGGATTTTGTTCCATTGGATTTCCCAACACTACGCGAATCTGTGGACGCCTGGCGCGAAAAGGCTCGCAAAGCTGCAGTGGATTACAGTTTCCATATGAATCTCACCCGCCTCGACGATTCTCTGGCGGCTGAGATTGCATCACTCCCGGAGCTGGGCATCACCACACTTAAGGTCTTTACTGCCTACAACAATCGGCTGCGCCTTGACGATGGTGCCATCTTCCGAGCAATGCGCATCGCCAAAGAAAACGGTATGCTGGTCATGCTCCACGCCGAGAATGGAGATGTGATTGAAACCCTGGTTGCTGAAGCGCTTGTCGCGGGAAAGACTACCTCGGAATGGCATGCGCGAACACGACCCGCTTGGGGCGCAGTTGAAGCCACGTTGCGTGCCGCTTCACTAGCAGCCCAGGCGGATGCGCCGCTCTACGTCGTCCACATGAATGCTGCCGGGGAAGTGGACATGCTGCGTTATGCAAGAGAGCAAGGTGTCAAGGTGATGGGGGAGACCTGTCCGCAGTATTTATTCTTTACCGAAGATCACCTTCGCCGTCCGGATGGCGCCAAGTGGATTTGCTCTCCGCCCATGCGTATGCCAAAGGATAACGCTCGTCTGTGGGAAGGATTGAAGGACGGTACGCTCCAGACCATCGGAACGGACCATTGCCCATTTTTCTTTGATGGGACGAAGCCGATCCGTTACGAAAGCAAGGAAATTGCTATTCCCGGAAAAGAGCTTGGCAAGGATGATTTCACAAAAATCCCCAATGGACTGCCCGGTGTTCAAGACAGATTACCAATCTTATGGACATACGGTGTACGCGCGGGGCGAATCTCGGCGAATCAATTTGTTGCACTTACCGCCACAAACCCTGCAAAGATATTTGGCCTCTACCCACGTAAAGGCGCACTCCTGCCCGGCTCGGATGCGGATATCGTCATCTGGGATCCCGAGAAAAAGGTCAAGTACGGCGTCGCCTTGTCCCACCAGCGCACCGATTACAATTTGTATGAGGACTGGGGATTGGTTGGATACCCGGAAAAAGTACTTCTCCGGGGTAAGCTAATTGTGGATGGACAGAGTTGGCTGGGAAGTTCAGGCAGTGGTACTTATCTCATGCGAGGATCCGGGGAAATTCAATAAGTGATCGCAACTCTTTTTTATCCATTCAGTAAATCTTTTAATCGAGGATGGTTTGAATAAATTCCTCGGTTTTCCTCTGGTAGGAGGGCGGCGATGCGGCACATGATCTCGTCTGAGTGTTCCTTTATTTGCTCTTCCCGGCTCCCAGATTTTATTGGAGGTAAAACGAATGATTTTCCAGCGATCATTTTGAAATGGGAACGCTGGAGATGTAAAAGGTTATCGACGACAACCTTGTCGTCCGTACCGATTAATGCCACTGGCAAAATAGTCAGGCCGGCCTTGGCTGCTAGAAAAGCCATGCCCGGTTTTCCTTCCTGTAATGTCCCTGTGTCGGAACGAGTTCCTTCAGGAGCGATCACCAACACGCCCCCTTGTTTTATGCGTGTCATCATTTCCCGAATGGCTTTAAAATCAGTGTTGTATCGGTCCAGCCAAATGACGCCCATCATGTACCCTATGAAGCGTGTGAAGGGATTTTTCTTATATTTCTCCGCCAAGGGTAAAATGAAATCTGTTCGATCAAGTCCAACGAAGACCAGCCCGATGTCCAGCCTGCCGATATGATTGGATGCGATTGCAAAGGTTGGTGTATCAGGCACATTTTGCAGGCCAATGATCTCGATATTTCCGATCAGCCGCAAAACGAATCTAAAAACCTTCTGGAATAATATTTGACGCATACTTTATTTCTAATATAAAAGAGCCGCCACTTGCGGCGGCTCTTTTAAGTGGCGGGTTTAATTTGATTGAGAACCGTATTTTACCAGGATGCGCTGGAAAATTTCAGTGTCCTGCGAACTCATGCTGACAATCTCGAAACCGACATTGATTACGAATGGGTCGGTAGGGTCCACCCGTGACCAGCGGCTGCGCGCAACGACTGTGATATAGGGTTTGTCGGCCACTGCGCCGGTCATATCCAATCGAAGGCGGAAATCCTTGCCATCTGGGATTGCCCGCTTGCTGTCCACGCGAAATCCCTTCGGACTGATATCCGTCATATGCCCGACTAATTTGAGAGAATCGTCGTCAAGCACCGGCATATAATATGAAACGTTCCGTCGTTTGATGTTTCGCCGTTCTTTCACGACATCCTCCTCGAACTAGATATCTCCAGTATAGAACAAGACGACATCCTAAACAACTAGCAATACCATTTTACCTTAAAAAAGGCTACCAAATCCGACGGCTGGCAGCAATTCTCAATATGGCAAAGCTAGGGAGATGCGGGGAGCAAAAACGAGAAAGCAGATTCTGTAGAAGAGCAGGTGGAGGACACAGGTAACGATCAGCAAGAACAAGG
>Ga0315290_10000042_pt1 | contig 69274 bp, 47 predicted proteins | sample YL17G12_0_MG_FD_203627 | JGI IMG/M metagenome (GOLD analysis project Ga0315290, IMG submission 203627) | Sediment microbial communities from Yellowstone Lake, YNP, Wyoming, USA - YL17G12_0 | ecosystem: Environmental > Aquatic > Freshwater > Lake > Sediment | place: USA: Wyoming | collected... | reverse complement strand
GCGCAGGTCGAAGTAGATGCTGGCGTTGAGCAGATCCTGCGGCGAGCCGTTTGCGATCCAGTGGCCGAAGCTGTGCTGCCACTCGTCAGGTGTCAGGCAGCAGGCCGGGTTGCTGGCCATCACATTGCCTTTGCACAGGGGGTAACCGCAGGCGTCGAGCGCGTCGTTCACCTCACGCCCAAACGCGAGCCAGGCGGGCCGGTCGCGCCCGGCATCGTTGGCCAGGAAGAGCAGCCCGTTGTCCTGGTCGGTGGCGATCGTCTGCTCGCCGCGCCCTTCGGAGCCGAATGCGAGCCAGCAGGCTTGAGTCAGGTCCAGACCACGGCGCGATCCGACGAGTTGCACCAGGCGATGCGTCAGCACGTCGTTCAGGTGGCTGATGAGCTCGGTGAGCTGGCGCGCGTGAACGCCCTGGCCGAGCAGGCCGCGCGCGAAGCGGCGAATCTGCGCCGCGAGCAGCTTCAACGCGGCGATGTCGGGTGCGCTGCGCAGTTGCGTGCTGAGCTGCTTCAGCGACAGGCGTTGCAGGGCGAACAAATCGCGTTCCGAGACGATGTTGATGAGCCGGCCTTGCGCCGTGACCGGCACATGGCGCACGCCGTGGCGTGACATCAGCAACGCCGCGTCTTGCAGCGTGTGCTCGGTGCTCAGGGTGTGGATCGGCGCGCTCATCACCTCGCCGATGGCGGTGCTGAGCGGGAGCTGCGGCAGCGTGACCCGGCCGACGATGTCGTGGCGCGTCAGGATGCCGCAAGGCGCACCCGCCGCGTCGACCACGACCACCGAGCCGACATGGCGCTGTTGCATCTCGGTCAGCGCCGTCGCCAGGGGCGTGAGCGCGGTGCAGCTCAGAGGGGTCTTGCGCGCCAATGTGCCCAGGCCGGCTTCGAGCGACTGCTCGGCCAGCGTCTGCGACGTGTAGTTCGCCTGCAGCACGCGGCGCGAGGCGTCGAGAATCTGCTCGATCCTGTGGTTCAGGAATTCGGCGAACGGCGCACTCCGGGCCGCCAGCGCCTGCACCGCATCGGCCGCCAGCAGCAGACAGAAGGTGTCTTCATTCGCGACATAACGCGCGTTGGCGGCACGCTGCGCCAGCACCGCGCCAACCGGGAACAAGTCGCCGGGAACGTATTCAAGCGCCGCCTGCGCGTCGGCAATCGCGCGTTTGCCGGTGACGCTGCCGTGGCGAACCAGGTACAGGTGCGTCACCGGTCCCGTTCCCGGTTCGAGCAGCACTTCGCCGGGCGCGAAGTAGGCTTGGCGGGCGCCGGCGATGAATTCATCGACGTGCGCCAGGGCCATGCGCGAGAACGGCAGCGTGCGCATCAGATCGGCGCGCAGGTTCGCGAACAGACTGTTCGAGGGGGAGTGCGCGGCGGGGTGCTTTGGCGTGGTTTCGGGCATGGTGGGGGGGCGAGCGCGGTGCGCGCCCATGCTAGCGCCCAGCGATGGCGAGGTCGGGCCGCTGCGCCGCCTCGCCTGCGCTGCGTCAAGTGACGGGCTGGGGCTCGAAAGGTATTTGCGAGCGGTTGCGCCAAGGAGGTAACCTTGGGCCTGGAATCAACCCGCCTTGGACGCCATGACCGGAAAATTCAAACCCGTCGCCTTCCAGACCAGCGCAAGGCGCAGCTCTCCCGTTCCGCGCTGGCTGGTGCTGCTGCTGATCGGCGTCACGCTCGGCGCTGCCGGCCTCGCCGTGATTCAGGAGATCTACCTTCCGAAGCGTCTCACGCACGAGGCCTCGGCGCGGCTGCGAACGGCGCTCGAGCGCGCCGACGCCGAGCGCAAGGGGCTGGAGCTGGAGCTCGGCGAGACGAAAAGGCGTCTGGAGGCGGCACTCGCCGAAAGCAAGTCCAGCCCCGGCGAAATCGGCGCGGCGCGTGCCGCTGCGCAGCGCCTGCGCGACGACCTTGCGGCCGTGATCGCCGCCTTGCCGCCCGACCCGCGTGGCGGCAGTGTCGAGGTCCGCTCCGGGCGTTTTTCCGCCAAGGGAGGTGTGCTCAATTACGAAATGGTGTTGACGCGTGATTTGAAGCTCGCTCAGGCCGGCACGCAGACCCTTCCCGCCACCGTTCAGTTGCTGGCGACAGGGCAAGACGCAGGCGGCGCAGAGGCCACGCTGTCACTGGCGCCCCTGCAACTGGCGCTCGGCAGCCACGAGGTGCCGCGCGGCAGTCTGTCGCTGCCGGAGGGATTCAAGCCACGCCAGGTCTCGGTTCAGGTGCTCGACCGAGAGAACGGCAAACAGTTGGGGCTGCGCGTATTTCTGGTGAGATCATGAACATGAGCTGGCTGGGCTGGCCCACGTTGCCAAGGCTGATCGCGCTCATGGGGCCGGCCCGCGCCCGGGCCGAGCGGGGGTCCGAACGGCCTGCGCATTGCACCGGGCGTTAGGGGGCCCCACACGGCAAACCCACGCGCAACATGGCATTGCCCACACAGGCCCGTGTCGTCATCGTCGGCGGCGGCATCGCCGGCTGCTCGACGGCGTACCACCTCGCCAGACTCGGCATCACCGACGTCGTGTTGCTCGAGCAGGGCAAGCTCACCTGCGGCACGACCTGGCATGCCGCCGGCCTGGTGGGCCAGATGCGGCCGAACCGCAACATGACGCGCATGAGCAAGTACGGCATCGAACTCTATGCCACGCTCGAAGCCGAGACCGGCCTGGCGACGGGCTGGAAGCAGTGCGGCAGCGTCAACGTCGCGCGCACAGCGCAACGTTGGCAGGTGCTGAAACGGCAGGTGGCGCTGGCGCGCAGCTTCGGCGTCGAGGTCGAACTCATCTCTGCGCGCGAGGCCGGCGAGCGGGTTCCGGTGTTGCGCATCGACGATCTGCAGGGCGCGATCTGGATTCCCGGCGACGGCAAGGCCAACCCGGCCGATTTGTGCATGAGCCTGGCCAAGGGCGCGCGCAACCGCGGCGTGCGCATCGTCGAAGACACCGAGGTCTGCGGCGTGTTGATCGAGCGTGGCGCAAGCGGCGAGCGCGTCGCCGGCGTGCGCACCGCGCAGGGCGAAGTGCGCTGCGAGATCGTCGTCAACTGTGCCGGCCAGTGGGCCCGCCAGTTCGGTGCGTTGGCCGGGGTCAACGTGCCGCTGTACTCGGCCGAACACTTCTACATCGTCACCGATCGCATCGAAGGCGTGACGCCGATGATGCCGGTGGTGCGCGACCCCGATGGCTTCATCTACTACAAAGAGGAAGTCGGCGGCCTGGTGATGGGCGGCTTCGAGCCCAAGGCCAAAGCGTGGACGGTGGACCCGATTCCGGCGACGTTCCAGTTCGAGTTGCTGGGCGAAGACTGGGACCAGTTCGAAGTGCTGATGACGAATGCGATGCATCGCACGCCTTGCCTGGAAACCGCGAAGATCAAGATGCTGCTCAACGGCCCGGAGAGTTTTACGCCCGACGGCAACTTCATCGTCGGCGAGGCGCCGGGGTTGCGCAACTACTTCGTCTGTGCCGGCTTCAATTCGGCGGGCATCGCCAACTCGGGTGGCGCCGGGCAGTTGATCGCGCAGTGGATCGTCGGCGGCGAGGCGCCGAGCGACTTGTGGGATGTCGACCTGCGCCGCTTCGGCACGTTCACGGCGAATCGGCGTTCGCTCAGCGAGCGCACTGCCGAGACGCTCGGCCTGCACTACGCCATGCGCTGGCCGCGCCAGGAACTGGAAAGCGCGCGCGGCCTGCGCACTTCGCCGCTGTACGACCTGCTCGCCGCGAAGGGGGCTGAGTTCGGTGCGAAGAACGGCTGGGAGCGCGCCAACTACTTCAAGCGGAGCAGCAACCGGGAAATTCCGTCACGCCCCGAGTTCGGCCTGGGCACCCCGGGCTGGCTGCCCTGGGTCCAGGCCGAGCAGTCCGCGACGCGCGACGCGGTCGCGCTCTACGACCAGAGCTCGTTCGGCAAGCTGCTGCTGCAAGGGCGCGACGCGCTGGCCTTGTTGCAGCGCCTGTGCGCGAACCAGATCGATGTACCGGTCGGCCGCATGGTGTACACGGCGATGCTGAACCGGCGCGGGGGCTTCGAGAGCGACTTGACGGTGCTGCGCCTGGCCGTGGATCGTTTCCTGCTCATCACCGGCTCGGCACAGCCGCAGCGCGACCAGGACTGGATATTGCGCCACATCGAGCCGAATGAATACGCCATCGTCACCGACGTGAGTGCGATGACGTCGGTGCTGTCGGTGATGGGGCCGAAGGCCGCCGAACTGCTGCGCCGCGTCTGCCCGGATGACCTGTCGGCGCAGGCCTTGAAATTTTCCTGGTCGCGTGAAGTCGATCTGTGCCTGGCGCGGGTGCGCGCGGCACGCATGAGCTATGTCGGCGGACCGGGCTTCGAGCTGTACGTGCCGGTGGAGATGGCGCGCCATGTGTACCTCGCGCTGCACGAGGCGGGCGCCGATCTGGGCCTGGCCGACGCCGGTTACTACGCGCTCGACGCGTTGCGCATCGAAGCCGGGCGGCGCGCCTGGGGCGCGGAGCTCGGCCCCGACGAAACGCCCTGGGAGGCCGGTCTCGGATTCGCCGTGAAGCTGGACAAGGAAACTCCTTTCATCGGCCGCGAGGCGCTGCTTGAATCGCAGGCCAAGCCTGCGCGCAAGAAGTTGTTGACCTTCGTCCTGGCCGACCCGGCGGCTTGGGTCTGGGGCGGCGAGGCGATTCACATCGACCGCACCGCAGTGGGTGAACTCAGCTCCGCCGGCTGGAGCCACGCGGCCGGCGCCTGTGTCGGCCTGGGTTACGTGCGCGGCGCAGCGGCGCAGGTGCTGCATCGGGGCACGCCGGTGCGCATCGATCTTTGGGGCGAGGCGGTGGCGGCAACGGCCTGGGATGAATCCGTGTTGCAACGCAGGCGTGGGTGAAACCGGCATGCCGGTGGAAACCGGGAGCGAGACCGCCCATCCTCCCAGGCGGGAGCGAAGGCCAGGGTACGCCGCGTCGGCTTTCGGCGTGGGTCACCAATACCTCCAGAAGAACCAGACCACGAGTGCGATCAACACCGCGCGCAGCGGGTTCGTGCCGGAGCCGAACAGCGCGAACGGTTCAGCGGGAACAGCGCCGAAGCCGGCCGCTTCATCCTGCATCTTCGCCGCCCACTCGCGGCGGCGCGGCAGGTCGGCATTCAGTTCTGCAAGGCGGCGTTTCACGACCTCGGGCGCGGGCCTGGCGGCATGTGCCCGCAGCGCCAGGCCGAGTGCTGCAACCCTTTCATGCGCCTGCGCGAGCCGGCTGATGGCGAGGATCGCGCCACACTGGGTGCAGGCCATGGCTGAATCAGGCGGCAGCGCGGCGCCGCACGCCAGGCACAACATCGCGGCCTGGCTCGCCGGCGTGCGATGCACCGCCTGCGGCGCGAGCGCAGCTTCCGGGTCGAGGGCATGCGCCAGGCGTGCCCCATCGAGCAGGCTGGGCACACTCTGGCAGAACGCACATTGTTCGTCGCCGGTGCCGATTGCGGCGCCGCAATTCACGCAGTCGATATGGCCCTGGCGCGCGATCATCTGCGCCCGGTCCAGGCGCGACATCGGCCGCAACAGGCCTTTCTCCTGCAGGAACTGGGCGAACGACTGGTAAGCGCCGTGGCCGCGCCGGCATTCGAGCTGCAACGATCGGCCCCAGCGCGTGCTGTTGTGCACCGTCTTCATGCCGCCGCTGCAGCGTGGGCAGCAGACCTGGGCGTGCAGCGGTTGGTGCGGCAGCGTCTGCGAATGTGCCATCGTCGCAATCAGGTCGAGCAACGCTGCGCCGCCCAGACGCGCGCTTTCAACGGTGTCGAACCAGACCAGGTGGCACGGTGCGCAGACGTCGATCTCGACGCTGCGGCCATAGTGGCCCGCCAGAGCAAGCGGCTGCATCGGCTGACGGCAGTTGCCGCAGGCGAGGGCGGGTGTCAGGCGAAGAATTGTTCCGGGCGATCCAGGCAAACCAAGCTACCGATTCATGCGATCTGTCTGCCGCAGTATCGGCGATGGACGCATGCTGCAGGGTCACCCTTGTCGACGTGAATGCGGTTGAGAAGCCTTCGGGATCATGAGGAAACGCACGGCCGCCCGAAGTTTCCGCATCCCCCGCGGGGGGCGGCCCGCGCAAGGCGCGGGCCTGGGGGCGGTCATGAGGAAACGCACGGCCGCCCGAAGTTTCCGCATCCCCCGTGGGTGGCTGAGCCCGCACCGAGTGAGCGCCTGCGCGCTCACGAGTGGCTGGCGAAGGCCATCGGGCCTGCAAGCCCGGTGGCGGCCGGCGCAAGGCGCGCGCCCCGGGGTGCGCTCAGGCGCCGATTCCCCAACGCCGCCGCAGCGGCGCAATGCCCTTCGAGTGCAGATCCAGGCAGGTCAGGAAATCGATGGTGCGGAACTCGCGGTCGATCGCGGGCGGGCCGCAGATCTTCGCACCCAGCGCCAGGTAGGCCGAAAGCAGGCGTGGGATGTGCGCCGGCGGGCTCGCCACAGTGTCGAGCGCGCAGGCGAATTCGGCCACCGGGTAGGTGCGCTGCGTCGCTTGCGCGAGGTGCGGCTGCAGGTCGCGGTATGCGGCTGCGCCGACGGCAGGGTCGAGCGAAGTCAGCGAGCTGCAGCCGATCAAGTAGCGCGCGCCGTGGTGGTCTGCATATTGAGCGATGCCCTTCCACAGCAGACTCAGGACCGTGAAGCTGCGGTGCTGGCGCTGGATGCAGGCACGACCGAGTTCGACAATCTGCGGCCGCAGGGCCTCGAACGGCTCGAAGTGGAATTCGCGCTCGCAGTAGTAACCCAATCGCTGGTCGGCCGCGGCGCCGGTCTGCAAACGGTAGGTGCCGATCACGCCGCCACTTGCCGCATCTTCGACCAGCAGGTGCTCGCACACCGCGTCGAAAGGGTCCGCGTCCAGGCCTGTGTCGTAGGAGCGCACCAGGCCTTCGTCGAGTTCGAGGTTGAAGACTTCGAAGCGCAGCGCCTGCGCCGCGCGCACGTCGGCGTCGGTCTCTGCCAGCCGAATTCGATACGCCGCTGCTGCGGCCGCCGCGAGACCTTGTACGGCGCGAACGGCACTGGATGCAAGGTTCATGTGGCCTGGCCCAGTCGCGGAAGTGACAAGGGTATCGTCTGCATGCGGTTCGGTCGGCGCAGGCTCGGATTTCTTACGCCGGGCCCTGTAAGAATCGTGGTCGGGGGATCGACCATAACGCACCAGCCACACCAGCCAGGCCCACCGGCGCGCTGACCGGCACTCAACTCTTGCCGATGAAGAACCGCGATGCAACATAGAACGCCTGGCGCAGCCAGGCTCGACGCATTTGCCACGTCGCGCGGGCCGGCCTGGAGCGCCCTGTCCGTGGCTCTCGCCACCTTGGGCTGTACGCTGCCCGGCCCGCAGACACACGAGTCGGCCACCGATGCAATGCGCCACAGTGTGGTCGTCGGCGCGCCGCTGAATGGCAACGTCAGCGTGCTGAGCGCGGGCGACCCGCGCGGCACCGTCTTGATCCTGGTGCATGGCACGCCGGGGTCGGCCAGCGGTTGGTCCGACTATCTGCTCGACCCGCCGCCCGGCATGGAAGTGGTGGCGCTCGACCGACCCGGTTTCGGCCGCAGTTCGCCCGAAGCTGCCGTGCCTGCGCTGGACGCGCAAGCCGCGGCAGTGGCTGCGCTGCTTCCTGCCGATGGCCGGCGCGCCGTGCTGCTCGGCCATTCGCTGGGGGGCGCCATCGTGGCCCGGGTCGCCATCCAACATCCGCAGCGCGTGGCAGCGCTGGTATTGCTCGCGGCCTCGATCGACCCGGGCCTGGAGACGATCCACCCGATGCAACATGTCGGCGCCTGGGCGCCGCTGCGCTGGCTCTTGCCGCGCGCGATCCGCAACGCGAACGCGGAATTGATGGCGTTGCAGCCCGAACTCGTCGCGCTCGCCGCTTTGCTGTCGCAGGTCACGGCGCCGGTGATCGTGGTGCATGGCACGCGCGATGACCTGGTTCCGGTGGCGAACGTGGCTTTCATGCAGGCGCGGCTGAGTGGCGCGCGTTGCGTGAAGACGATGCTGCTCGAAGGGCGGAATCACTTCCTGCCTTGGAATTCGGCGGCCAAGGTGCGCGAAGCGATCAGCATGGCGCAGGAGGCCGCATGTTGACCGATTGGGCCGGCGCCATCGCCTGGTTCGAGCAGGCGCTGTCAGGTATGGCAGCGCCATGGTTGATCGCGGTCGCGCTCGCGCTCACGACGCTGCTGCTTGAAGACCTGGCAATTGCTGCCGGCGTCGCGCTTGCGGCTCAGGGAGCCATTGCCTGGGGCTTGTCGCTTGCCGCGGTCGGCGGCGGCATCGCTGCGGGTGACCTGGGTCTGTATGCCCTGGGCGTGGCAGCGACGCGTGTGCCATGGCTCGAGCGGCGCACCCTGCGCGGCCGAGGCGACTGGGCGCGCGACAAGCTGGTGCAAGAGCTTGCCGCTGCCGTGCTGCTGGCGCGAATCATTCCGGGGCTGCGCCTCGTGACCTACACCGCGGCTGGATTTCTGCGCGTTCCCCTGCTGCCGTTTTGCGCCTGGGTGCTGCTGGCCGTGAGCCTGTGGACCGCCGGCCTGTATGGCCTGAGCGCGGCCGTCGGCCAGGCGCTGGTGAGCCAGCTTGGCGTGGCGCCGACATTGGCGGTGGCGGCGCCGATCCTCGTCATCGCAGCGGCATTCCCGCTGCTGCGTTTTGCCCGCGAACGTCTGCGACGCTCGCAGACCCTGCAAGGCCAAACCCCATGAACGCATTGACCCTGCCCGAATCGCCGCTGCGTGCTTCGGATGCGGCTGGCATGCCGAGTCCAGCGCCGCGCCCGCACCAGGGCATGCCGGCGTTGGACCAGTCCGGCGCGCCGCTGAGCTTCTTCGAGTTCTGGCCGATGTGGGCGTTTTACCCGCCGGTGGCGCTCTACGCCGCCTGGTTGATGCTGCGCTATCGGGGTCTGCTGCTGCCCACCGTGGCGAACCCGTCGTTTCCCGGTGGCGGTTTCTTCGGCGAGTCGAAAGCGCAGATCCTGGCGCTGGCGATGCGCCATGTTGCCGAGTGGGTGGCGCCGTTCGTGAGTGTCGATCGTGCGCAGGCGGCGTCGAGCGATGCGTGGCAGGAGTGCGATGCTGCGCTGCAGCGGCTCGCCCTTGCCGGATTGCAGTTGCCCGTCGTCGCCAAGCCCGATCTGGGTTGCCGCGGAGCGGGCGTGAAGCTGGTGCGAAGCCGCGACGACCTGCACGCCTACATCGCGGGCTTTCCGCGCGGCGCGCGCTTCCTGTTGCAGACACTCATTCCGTTCGAAGGTGAAGCGGGAATCTTCTATTGCCGCCGGCCGGGTGAAGCGCAAGGCCGAATCATCTCGATCACGCTGAAGTACTTTCCGCACGTCATCGGCGATGGCCGGCGCACGCTGCGCGAGTTGATCCTGGCCGACCCACGTGCCGGGAGGCTTGCGCATCTGTACCTGCGCCGGCACCTGGCGCGGCTGGACACGGTTCCCGCCGCGGGCGCGCCGACCCGCCTCGCGTTTGCCGGCAGCCACAGCCGCGGTGCGATCTTTCGCAATGGCACGGGCTTCGTCACGCCGGCGATGGAAGCTGCGTTTGACAGCATTGCGCAGCGCCTGCCCGAGTTCCACTTCGGCCGCTTCGACGTGCGTTTCGAGAACTTCAGCGAGGTGCAGGCGGGCCGTGGTTTCGGCATCGTCGAAATCAACGGCGCAGGTGCCGAAAGCACGCACATCTGGGACCGTGGCACGGGCTTGATCGAAGCCTGGCGCGCGCTGATGCGCCAGTACCGCTGGCTGTTCGAAATCGGGCATGCGAACCGGGCGCGTGGCTTCACGCCACTGAGCATGAAGGACTTCGTGCGCGACTACCGGCGCGAAAAACGGCTCACGCCCTTGTACCCGGCGACCGACTGATGCGCCGTCATCGCTGCGTAAGGTCCGCCGCGGCACCGCGACGAAGCTGCATGAAGTGCGAAGCCGCGTCCCTGCTGCAATTCAACCTCCAGCTGCTCGACCAGGCGCTGGCGCTGGTCGATGCGCATGACGCGCCTGGGGCGCCGGCCTACGCGCGGTATGCGGGGCCGCACCTGCGGCATGTGATTGAACACTACGAGGCGCTGCTGTTCGCGCCGCGTTCTTCGGTCGTGGACTATGACACCCGAGCCCGTGACCGCGAACTCGAACAGAACCCCGGGCTCGCGCGCGAGCGCTTGCGACAACTCGCGCTGCACCTGAAACACTGGCCCGAAATTGCGCTGGCGGCGCCGATTGCGGTGCACACGCGCGGTGGGCCCGCGGGCGAGTTCGAGTTCGCCACGCGCTCCAGCGTCGGCCGGGAGCTCGTCTATGTGGCGAGCCACGCGGTGCACCACTTTGCGCTGCTGCAGATCTATTGCGTGCAGCACGGCATTTCGATGACGACGAATTTCGGCAAGGCGCCAGCAACCGTCGCCCACGAATTGCGTTCCTGACGCGCAAACTTGAACCCAGGTTGAATCGACCTGAAAGGACTTCGCATGACCGATAGCATGATTCAGACCTGTTCGCGGTTCGTCAAACTCGCCCTCGGCGCCGCCGCGGCGCTGATCGGCAGCGCGGCGCTCGCCGCAGCGCCGATCAACACCCTGGAAGGCGGCTTGTTTGGCGGGCGCGGCGACGTTGCGATTCTCGGCTACGACAGCGTCGCGTACTTCACCGATGGCAAGGCGGTGAAGGGCCAGGACACCTTCGTTCTGGATTGGATGGGTGCGAAATGGAAATTCGCCTCGAAGGCCCATCTCGAGCAATTCAAGGCGAGTCCGCAACAATACGCGCCGCAATACGGCGGCTACTGCGCCTACGGCGTGTCGCAGGGCAATCTGGTGAAGGTCGAGCCCGAACAGTTCACGCTCATCGACGGCAAGCTCTACCTGAACTACGACGCCAGCGTGCAGGCGACCTGGCTGAAAGACAGCGCCGGCTACATCCGCAGCGCCGACGCCAAGTTTCTGCCGTTGTTGAAGAAGTGAAAGGACCTCGTTGCATGGCCTGGCTCAAACAAAACTTCCACTGGCTGCTGACGCTGTTCATTGCGTTCGTTTTCATCCAGTCGCTGTTCTTCAAGTTCACCGGTTCGCCGGAAACCGTCTACATCTTCGAGACCAAACTCGACCCCTGGGCCGCGTCACTGGGTTTCAAGGGTCTGTTCGCACCCGGCGGCATCTTCTCCGCGAAGGTCGTCGGCGCTGCGGAACTGGTGGCGTCGGTGCTGCTGTTGGCGGGCGCGGCCATCACCAGCAGCCGTGCCGTGCAAGTGCTGGGCGCCGGGTTGGGCCTGGGCGTGATCAGCGGCGCGATCGCCTTCCATCTGTTCACGCCCCTCGGCGTGGCGGTGGTCAACACCGACGGCAGCAGCGACGGCGGCGAACTCTTCCTGCTGGCTTGCGGCGTCTGGCTCAGCTGCGCCGCGCTGCTGTGGATGCGGCGCTCGACCTGGCTGGCGTGGCTCGGCCAACGCCGCGCCGGATGAAGATGATGGCGCTTTCTGCCATCGCAGCCGGCGCCGGGTTGCACGCGGCGCGTAGCGCTGGACAGACGCAACCTTTGCGCCCGCCAGACGCAGCCCGCAGTGGCCCGCAGCAGCCTCAGGCGAGTCGCACGCGATGCCGCGCCACCTGCGCCAGCACCTGCGCCGGCGCGGTGCCGCCGAGCACACTGCGCGAGTCGAGCGAACCGCGCAGCGTCAGCACCTGATAAACGTCGGCGTCGATCATGGCATTGAATGCACGCAAGTCCTCGAGCGGCAGTTCGCTCAAGTCGATGCCACGCTGCTGCGCCTGCTTCACGGCGGCGGCGACGACTTCATGTGCGTCGCGAAACGCCATGCCTTTGTTCACCAGGTAGTCGGCCAGATCGGTCGCGGTGGCGTAGCCCTTCGCCGCGGCGCGCTGCATCGCCTCGGGATTGACCTTCAGCCCGCCGAGCATCTCGGCAAAGATGCGCAGCGTGTCGCGCAGCGTGTCCGCGGTGTCGAACAGCGGCTCCTTGTCTTCCTGGTTGTCTTTGTTGTAGGCCAATGGCTGGCCTTTCATGAGCATCAGCAGTCCCATCAGATGGCCCACCACACGCCCGGTCTTGCCGCGCGCGAGTTCGGCAACGTCGGGATTCTTCTTCTGCGGCATGATCGAGCTGCCGGTGCAAAAACGGTCGGGCAGGGTGATGAAGCCGAAGTTCTGGCTCATCCACAGCACCAGTTCTTCGCTCAGGCGCGAGACATGCACCATGCACAGCGCGGCGGCGGCGCTGAACTCGATCGCGAAGTCGCGGTCGCTCACGGCGTCGAGGCTGTTCTGGCAGACGCAGGCGCTGCCTTGCGCATCCACCATCCCCAGGCTGCGCGCGACGCGCTCGCGCTGCAGCGGGTAGCTGGTTCCGGCCAGCGCCGCCGCACCCAGCGGCAGCTGGTTCGTGCGCACGCGCACTTCGGCAAAACGCTGCGCATCGCGCGCGAACATCTCGACATAGGCGAGCAGGTGGTGGCCAAAGCTCACCGGCTGCGCCACCTGCAAATGGGTGTAGCCGGGCATGATGGTTGCGGCGTGGCGCGACGCCACTTCGACCAGCGCGCGCTGCAAGGCGACGAGCAAGATGTTCAGAGCGTCGATCTCGTCGCGCAACCACAACCGCACGTCGGTCGCAACCTGGTCGTTGCGCGAGCGCGCGGTGTGCAGGCGTTTGCCGGCGTCGCCGACGAGCTGCGTCAGGCGTGCTTCGATGTTCAGGTGCACGTCTTCGAGTTCGAGTTTCCACTCGAACCGGCCGGCCTCGATGTCATCGCCGATCTGCGCCAGGCCGCGCTGAATCGCTTCATGGTCGGCGTGGCTGATGATGCCTTGATGCGCCAGCATGTCGGCATGCGCCAGGCTGCCGGCGATGTCGGCACGCCACAGGCGCCGGTCGAAGCCCACGCTCGCCGTGTAGCGCTGTACCAGTTCGCTCATCGGCTCGGAGAACAGCGCCGACCACGCCTGGGACTTGCGCTCGAGTGGGTTGCTGGTCATGATGTGTGAGGGATGACGCAGAGAAGGCGATCGCCGCTGCGTCGGAGTTGGAGACAATGCGCGACACGCCACACGCCGCGCAGCGTGCCGATTCTATCGAGCCGCCCAGGCTCCTGACGGTCGATGCGTGTTGCCTGCTCCTCGCCGAACGTTTGTTTGCACACCTTGGCCGACCCCGACACGCCCGCATCCGACAACTCGACCGCGCCGCCGTCCTCCAGCTTCGCGGCGTCCGCCTTCGGTACCGGGCAGCCGCAGGCCGCGCCGCGCGCCGACTCGTTGTTCGACGTGTGCCATGTCGGTGTCGTCTTGCGCGCCTTGTTGTTCGTGCACATGGTGGTGCTGATCGCCTCGAGTTTCCAGGCCACGGGCGTGCAATCCTGGCTGCTGCAGGTGGCCGCCGCTTCGGCCGGCGCATTGCCCGGCGTGTTGCTCTGGCTGCTGTTGACCTGCGCGCTGAAGCGCCCGATCACGGCCTTGCCCGAGCCCGGCCAGTGGTTCGCCCTGGTGGCGATGGGCGCGCTGTGCGCCGCGGCGGGGGCCTGGCTCGCGGGCTTGCCGGGGGCCGAGGTTCTTGCGGGCCCGGGTCTGATCCCTCCGGCGTTGTCGGGCGCGGCAATCGCGGCCGCGATGTTCCTCTGGCTGCGCATGCGCGCACAGGCGCTGCTGCCGGTGCAGACGGCGGCGCGCCTGGCCGAACTGCAATCGCGGATTCGTCCGCATTTCCTGTTCAACACGCTGAACACGGCGTTGACACTGGTGCGGCTCGATCCGGAACGCGCCGAAGGCGTGCTCGAAGATCTGGCCGAATTGTTTCGTGTCGCGCTCTCGGACAACGGTGAAGCGGTGACGCTGGCGCAGGAGGTCGAACTCGCCAGGCGCTACCTGGCGATTGAGCAAATCCGCTTTGGCAGCCGCATGAAGGTCGAGTGGCAGCTTGACGCCGCCGCCTCGGCAGCGCGCCTGCCTCCCCTGCTGCTGCAGCCCCTGGTCGAAAACGCGGTGCGCCACGGCGTCGAGCCGGCTGCCCAGGGCGCCACGATCCTGGTTCGAACCCGGGTGCGCCTGGGGCGCGCCGAGGTTCTGATCTTGAACGACGTTCCGAATCCGTCTTCACAGCCGGGAACCGGCATGGCGCTGGCCAATGTGCGCGAGCGCCTGCGCCTGATGCACGACGTGGCGTCGCAGTTCGAAGTGCGGCGCGTCGACAACACGTTTCGGGTGCGGATCCTGCTGCCGCTGTGAGAGCGACCTCGTGAGCGCGAAGACGCCATTGCGGGTGCTGCTCGTCGACGACGAAGAACTGGCACGGCTGCGCCTGCGCAGCCTGCTCGGCGAGTGCCGCGAACCCACGGCGCTGGTCGCCGGTGAAGCGTCGAACGCGGCGCAGGCCCTGGCCTGGCTCAGCACCCAGGTCTGCGACGTGGTCTTGCTCGACATTCAGATGCCGGGGCGCGACGGCACGCAGCTCGCTGCGGAACTGCGCCAGTTGCCCAGGCCGCCGGCGGTCGTGTTCGTCACCGCGCACCCGGAGCATGCGTTGAAGGCGTTCGATCTTGCGGCGCTGGACTACCTCACCAAACCCGTCAAGCGCGAACGCCTCAACGCCGCATTGCAGCGTGTCGCGGCGCAGGTGGCTCAGGGCACGCCCGAGGCGACGCCGGCCGAAGATGAAAGTGCCGCGATCGTCGTCAGCGACCGCGGTCGCGTCGTGCGCGTGCCGTTTGCCGAGATCCTGTACTTCAAGGCTGAACTCAAGTACGTCACGCTGCGCACCAAGGCGCACAGCTATGTGCTCGACGACTCGCTGTCCGATCTGGAAAAGCGATTGGGCGATCGGTTCCTGCGCGTGCACCGCAACGCCCTCGTCGCCCGTAGCGCGCTGCGGACGCTGGAGCGGCGCATCTTGCCTGGCCCAGCGGACGACGAAGGCGGCGAGAGCTGGGCGGTGTGCCTGGCGCCGGTGGATGAGTGGCTGGCCGTGTCGCGCCGCCAGGTCGCCGCAGTGCGCGAGGCCCTCGTCGCCGCAGGTCGCTGAGCCCGGACACAAACAGTCCTGAGGACTGTTTGTGCCTGGCGAAGAGTCCGAGCTCTGCGAGGACGCGGCCTGCAAGGCGAGCCCGGACACAAACAGTCCTGAGGACTGTTTGTGGCAGGCGTTGGGTCCGAGCTCTGCGAGGACGCGGCCTGCAAGGCGAGCCCGGACACAAACAGTCCCGATATGAACTCGCATTCAATTGAATGAGATTTGGTGGATGCAGATGATCCACCGTCGTCTGTCCGCGCCCGGTCAGCATGCCGACGTCGTGGCGGCAGGGCGGCGGCGGCGCCCCCGTTCTCCGGCCCACGCTCGCGGGCGGCCGTGGATGCCTGTCACGCGCAGCCGCATCAACACCGCTGTGCCCTGCAATCTTGGGGGGCGACCGCGAATCGGGCCTGCGCCCGGGGGCACCACCACCGCCCTGATGCATCCGGGTTGGCATGCCAAGCCTTCGCATGCCACCCGGTGCTGGGGCAGGTGGCTTGGGGTACGGGCGCAGGCTCCATTCGCGGTGGCCGCGACCAGCGCACGAACAGACGGTGTTGATGGCGCGACGCCTGCGAACTGAATACGGTGCCCCGCGAGCGTGGGCCGGAGAACGTGCCCCGGGCCACCTGCCCCTGCTCCACGCTTGCACGCAGACCGCTGCGAACGTCAGCAACTGGCCGACTGCCAACCGGCTTTCCAATGAGTGAAAGCGAATCCTTATGAGGACTATCTGTGGCGGGCGTTGGGTCCGAGCTCTGCGAGGACGCGGCCTGCAAGGCGAGCCCGGACACAAACAGTCCGGCGCGCGGCCTCAGCCGGGAACGGCTGCGTTGAGTTCCAGCATGCGCGCCTGGAACGCCGCGGCGGCGAGCGGCTTGCTGCCCAGGTAGCCCTGGAAGCTGTCACACCCCAGGCTGCGCAGCAGATCGCGCTGCGCTGCGTTTTCCACGCCTTCGGCGACCACCCGCATGCCCATGCTGTGGGCGAGCACGATCATCGCTTTGACGATCGCACAATCGGTTCCGCCGTCCGGTGTGCCGTCGATGAACGACTTGTCGATCTTCAACTCGTCGAGCGGAAAACGCTTGAGGTAGTTCATCGACGAGTAGCCGGTACCGAAGTCGTCGATCGCCAGTTCGCAGCCCAGGCCGCGCAATTCCTCGAGCTGCTTGCGCGTGTGCTCGACGCGGTCCACCAGCATGCTCTCGGTGAGCTCGATCACGAGTTGTCCACGCCCGATCGCGTGGCGTGCCATCGCATTGCCCACCGCCCGCACCAGGCCGCCTGCGGCCAGGTCCTGGCGCGTCACATTCACCGCCAGCTTCACATCGCCCAGGCCGGCGTCGCGCCAGACCGCCATCTGGGCACAGGCCGTGGCGATCACCCACTCGTCGATTTCGACGATCATGCCGGTTTCCTCTGCGATCCCGATGAACTCTGCCGGCGGCACCAGCCCGACCCCGGGCCGCAGCCAACGCAACAGGGCTTCGGCGCCGACGACGCGGCCGCTGATGAGGTCGATCTTGGGCTGGTAGTGCAGAACCAGTTCGCCGCGTTCGATCGCACGCCGCAGTTCGGTCTCGAGCGTCAGTCGTTCGACCGACGCGCTGTTGAGTTCGGTCGAGTAGAACTCGAAGGTGTTGCGGCCATTGCTCTTGGCATGGCGCATGGCCGCCGCCGCGTTGCGCCGCAGGGTCTCGCTGTTTTCCCCGTCGCCGGGGTAGACCGAGATACCGATGCTGGAGGTGACGAACAACTCCTGACCTGCGTGCTGGATCGGTCGCGACATCGTCGCCAGGATGCGGCGTGCCAGGCGCTCGGCTACGTCGGGCGTCTTGATGTTGGGTATCAACAGCCCGAATTGGTCGCCTTCGAGTCGGCACAGCAGCGCGTCGGAGCGCCGCGCGCAGGCCTTCAGGTGCTTCGAGATCGCCTCGAGAACGCGGTCGCCCGCGCTGTGGCCAAGGCTGTCATTGATCTGGGTGAACCGGTCCAGCCCGAGCTGCAGTACGGCCAGCGCGCCGGACTCCTCCCTGGCTTTGCCCAGGGCTGAGAGCAGGTGCTCGGTGAACACGCGCTGGTTGGGCAGGCCGGTGAGCAGATCCTGGTTCGCGAGCCGATCCTGGTACACCTTGAAGACCAGGCTGTTGCGAACCCGCAGCACCAATTCGCTGGGATCGACCGGTTTCGAGAGGAATTCGGTTGCGCCCAGTTCGAGCGCCTCCAGTTTGTTCGCGGTCTGGTTCGACGCTGTCAAGATGATGACGGGCGTGTAGCGCAAGGCGTCGTCATTTCGAACCTGCGCCAGGACTTCGAAGCCCGACATGCCGGGCATCATCAGGTCGAGCAGCAGCAGCCCGGGGCGGTGCCGCCGCGCTGCCTCGAATGCGAGCAGCGGGTCGTTGAGCACGACGAAGCGCCGATACCCCGCCTCTTCCAGGTAGGCCTGGATGACGTCGGTCATCATCGGATCGTCGTCGACCATCATGATGGTGACGTCGAACATCCCCGAGGCCTGGGCCGCCGAAAGCTCGCCAGGGAGGGTCATGCCGCCCCCCAGCGTCAGGGGCGAGGAGATCTCCCAGCGTGCGTGGCGTGACGGAACCGAGTCTATGTCCAGTGACCCCGGTTGTGAGTCGAAGTCTGCGACGTTCGTGGGCATGATGGCGGGCTCAGAGGCTGAGAGTTTTTCGAGCGTGCCCGAGCAGCGCGCCAGAAGGCGCATGATCTAGGCGCAAAGCGCAGGCATAGCTCGGGCTATGGCGAGCATTTGCAACGACGAGCAGGCGTCTTCTGGCGTGATGAGCGGGCATGATCGAAAGACTCTCAGCCTCTCAGACCAGGGCAGGGGTCTTCGGGAGTTGCTGTGGCGCTGCCGAAGCCTCATCCGGAATGACGATGCGCTGCACCAGCGCTTGCAGCTGCTGCAGCACATCGTCGGCGGCTCCAACGTCGCGGCGTTGTGCGTGCTGCTCGAGGTCGCGCGCCGGTTCGAACAGCGCGTCGTAGCCCACCGTGCCGCCGGACCCCTTGAGCCAATGCGCAAGCGCCGCCAATTCATCCAGATCGCCACGCGCCTTTGCATCGAGCATGGCCTGCAGCTTGGCCGGCAACTGCAATGCGAAGTTGCGCACCACGCTGCGCAAGCGGGGGTGCTGTGCCAGGCGCGAGACGATCGGATCACCGGCGGCCGAGGGCTGCGCCACGCCGTCGCGCAGCTCTGCCCCGGCGCTGTGCGCTGCTGCGGCAGCGGGTGCGGGCAGCGGCTCGGCGTCGGGCGCGACGCGCCGTCCGTCCAGGTGCAAGGCGAGTTCGGCCAGCATCGAATCGATGGCGACCGGCTTCGTCAGGTAGCCGCTGAACCCGGCCGCTGCGATCTCGCCCTCGAAGCCCTTCATCGCGTTCGCGGTGAATGCGAGCACGGGTACGGTGCAACCCCGCTCGCGCAGCAGGCGTGTCGCGGTGAAGCCGTCCATCACCGGCATCTGTGCGTCCATCAAGACCAGATCCGCGCCGACGCCGGCCATGTGCTCGAGCGCCGCGAGACCGTGCTGCGCTTCGCTGACCCGCAGACCCGCGCCTTCGAGCACGAGGCGTACCAGCTCGCGGTTGTCTGCGCTGTCGTCGACCACCAGCACATGTGCCGGCGCGAACCGCCAGGGCGCGGCATGCGCGATGCCGGGCTCGGCATCGGCGGCGGCCAGCGATTCCGGCGTCAGCCACTCAACCCCTTCGAGCGAACCGGTCTCGAGCGTCACGCGAAACGTACTGCCCTGGCCCGGCACACTGGTCGCCGTGACATCGCCGCCGAGCGCCCGCGCGAAGCGTCGGCTGATCGCCAGGCCGAGGCCGGTGCCGCCGAACTGGCGCGTGATCGACGCCTCGGCCTGCACAAAAGGCTCGAAGATTGCTTCGAGCTTGTCGGAGGCAATGCCGATGCCGGTGTCGTTGATCTCGATCACCAGTGGCCGGTTCGGTGCTTCGGGTGCCATGCGCATCACGACAGTAACGGCACCTTGCTGGGTGAACTTGAGCGCATTGCCGATCAGGTTCGTCACGATTTGACGCAACCGCATGGCGTCGGTCAGCACGCGGGCCGGCAGCGCTTCGGGGAATTCGACGCGCAACGCAACGCCGGCCTCGTCGGCCCGCACCTGCAGCACGCGCACCACCTCTTGCACCACGCCGTGCGCGGAGCAGGCAATGCGCTCGACGTCGAGCCGGCCGGCTTCAACCTTCGACAGATCGAGAATGTCGTTGATGATTTCGAGCAGATGCTTGCTGCTGCCTTGAATGATGTCGAGGTACTTGCGCGTCGGCGCAACGCCTTGCTGGCCGTCACGCCGCAGCAGTTCGGTGAAGCCCAGGATCGCGGTCATCGGCGTGCGCAGTTCGTGGCTGATGTTGGCCAGGAAGTCGCTCTTGGCGCGGTTCGCGGCCTGCGCATCGTCGCGCGCCAGGCGCAGCTCGATCTCCTTGTCTTCGACCGCGGTCACGTCGTCCAGGCTCACCAGCACGCCCGCCGGCACGCCCTCCGCGCCGAGCACCGGAGAGCAGTTGACCATGAAGGTGCGGCGCTTCTTTTGCGCGTCTTCCAGGTACATCATCACGTTGTGGCGCACCCGGGCGTCCTGCAGCGACGCGGCCCATGGCGTTTCGGCGCTGGGAATGCGGGCCTGCGCCTGATTCGTCCACTCCAATTCAGCAGCGAGTTTGCCGATCAGGTCGTCGCTGCGCCGGCCGACGACCTCGCCGAAAGCCTGGTTGGCGAGCACGATGTGGCCCTTCGGGTCGAGCACCAACAGGCCTTCGGCGAGGCTGTCGAATGCGGTGCGCACCCGGCCCGGGATCGAACTCGACGGGTCGAGATGGCGCAACATGCGGCGCAGGTAGAGGTAGAACAAGGTGAAACAACTTGCGACGACGGCGCCGATCAGCTTCATCGGCGCCGAACTCAGCACCCCCCACCATCCGGCTGCGCCGAGCGGTACGAAACGCAATTCAGCGTGGCCCCAATGGGCGGTGCCCTGCAGGATCGGCACGATCAGCTGGGCGTCGGTCGACACTGCCTTGGACTGCTTTTGCCATTGGCTCTCATGCTCGCCGAATTCAATCAGGAGCACGCCATCGACACGCCGCAGCCCGATCGACAGCAGATCGGGGTTGCGCCGCACGATGAAGCCAAGCAGGTTGCGCAACTGCGAGTCTTCCTGTTCGTCCATCAGCGCAGTGGTGCTCGCGGCCACCGCCTCGGCCAGCGCAACGCGGCCGGCGCGCACGGCACCGTCGCGGTCGGGAATCAGGCCGAAATGGAGCGCGACGAGCAGCATGCTCAGCACCATCGAGCTCAGGCCCAAGGCCAGATGGGTGCGCGTTGACAGGCCCTTCACGCCGGCTCCTCCAATGAACGCGGGTCGGCCGGCGCCTTGGCCTGCGCTTGCAGCGTGCCGGTGGCTTGCGCCGAGGTCGCCGCCTGCGCCGAGTTCGCGCCGTTCGACGCGCCGTTGGTTCGCGTCGTGCCCGGCTTGCTGAACATCCTTTCGAGTGCGCTTTCGGCATCGCGGTCGTCGCGCGCCGGGTCGTCCTTGGGGTCACGGCGCTTCGAGCGGGCCAGCACCGGCAACGGGTCGACCGAGGTCCAGGCGGGCAGCGCCGACATCAGGCTGGCCATGAGCACACCACCGCGCGCCAGCCACAACACATAGCCGATGGACAGGCCGCTGACCAGGATGGCACCCGCGAACTGCAAGTTCTGCACCGCGTGCCGGCGGGTCTGCTCGGCGTCGTGAAGCTGGTTCAGTTCCTTGCCCAGCAGGCGCTCGCGCAATGCGCTCACCAGATCGAGCTTGACCAGTCCCGGGGTGGCGGCGTCTACGCTGCCTTCGGACACCAACGCAAAATGGTCCAGGTTGGTGACGGGTGTCGTGTAGGTGTCGCGAGTGGTCAGGCCGTCCGGAGCGAGGGCCGAGCTTGTTGCCGCATTCAAGCGCGCCTGCATCGGTTCGTACACAGCATCGCTGCGCTCCGACAACAAGTCCTGTGACAGGCGGCCCGGCCCAGGGGCAAGCGCCTGCGGCTTGGCGACAACCGGCTTTGCGGCTTGCACCGGGGCGGGGCTTGGCGGCGCCTGGGTTGGCGGCGGGTTCGACGCGACCGGAAATGGGTTGACCGGCGGCGGCGGGGGCGCAGCTTCGATGAAGACGCCGGGGCTCGGCGCCGTGACCACCGAGACACCGTCGCTCAAAGTGAGCGAATAGGTCGGGCTCGCGCCGCTGGCGTCGACGACAAAGCGCACTGCGCCGGCGTTCACCTCGGCCTGGTTGAAGCCGGTGATCGCCACACCCGGCGCCGCGAGGTATTCGAACTGGCCACCGACGACGCCGCTCACCGCATAGTTGAGCGCGTCCGCGGCACTCTCCTGGTCGGTGCCGAGCAGGACCAGGGTCGTGCCGCCTTTGGACAACAACAACCAATTGACGACGATGGTGGGCGGCTCGTTGACGTTGATGACGTCGATCGAGAGCGACTGCTGCGCCTGCAAGCTGCCGTCGGACACGCTGACGATCACTTCGTAGCGGTTGTCGGCGTTGGCGTCGGCCGGCTGTTCCGAGTCGGGCGCAACGACGAACCTCAACGCTCCGCTCGCTGCATCGATGCTGAAGCGCGCCGCATCGGCGCCGCCGCTGATGGCAAAGCGCAGCACGTCGAGCGCGTCCGCGTCGGTGGCGGTGATGGTCGTGACCTGCAACGAGTTTTCGGCCAGCGCGATCGTCGCCGCCGGCGCGCCGCCATTGCTGGTGATGACGGGTGCGTCGTTGGTATTCGTGAAACTGACCGTCGCCGCCTGTGCCACGCCGGCATTCACGCCATCGCTGGGCGTGAGCTGGTAGGCGGGTGCGGCTTCAGCGCCGTCGCTGACAAAGCGCACCAGACCGGCGTTGACGTCGGCCTGCGTGAAGACGGTGACAGCCACGCCGGGCGCACCAGCAAGCTCGAAGGTCCCGCCTGACAGGCCGCTGACCGTGAAGCTGATTTGCGCGGAGCTGGAGTCTGCATCGGTGGCGGCGATCACGGGAACAGCGCTGCCACCTTGAACGATGCTCAGGCGGTTGGCGCCGAGAACCGGCGCAGTGTCATCCAGGTTGATGACCGTGACGCTGATTGCCTGCGTGCTGGCCAGGCTGCCGTCGCTGACCTGCACCGTCACGTCGTAGACGTTGTCGAGGTTCGCGTCGCTCGGGCTCTCGTAGTCGGGTGCGCCGGCGAAGCTGAGCACACCGGTGGTCGGGTTGATCGTGAACCGGGCTGCATCGGCGCCGCCGCTGATCGAAAAGACGAGTGTCTGCGCCGGCAGGTCGGCATCGGTGGCGGTGAGGGTAATGATCGGCGTCGAACCTTCGTTGACAGCTTGATTGCCGATCGCGGCCAGCACCGGGGCGACGTTGGTGTCGCCGACGAAGATCGTGAAGGTTTCGCTGTCGGTGATGTTGCCTGTGCCGTCGTCGGTGACGGTCACTGTCACCGATGGCGTGAGGCCGCCTTGTGACTCGGTCGGGCTCCAGCCGAAGGCGCCGGTCGAGGCATCGATCGTCATGCCCAGGGCAAGCGAGGCAGCGTCGAGCGAGTAGGTCAGCGTCTGGCTTGGCAGGTCGGCGTCGGCAGCGCTTGCAGTAAAGCTCAGCGTCGCGCCTTCGTTGACGCGCTGGTTGCCGATGGCGGCCAGCACTGGAGCCAGGTTCGTGTCACCGACCGTGATCGTGAACGTCTCGCTGTCGGTGAGGTTGCCTGTGCCGTTGTCGGTGACGCTCACCGTGACTGAGGGCACCAGGCCGCCCTGCGCTTCGGTCGGCGTCCAACTGAAGACGCCGGTCGAGGCGTCGATCGTCATGCCCAGCGCCAGCGAGGCAGCGTCGAGCGAATAGGTCAGCGTCTGGCTCGGCAGGTCGGCGTCAGTCGCGGAAGCCGTGAAACTCAGCGTCGCACCCTCGATGACGCTATGGTTGCCGATGGCGGCCAGCACCGGGGCGACGTTGGTGTCACCGACCGCAATCGTGAACGTCTCGCTGTCGGTCAGGTTGCCTGTGCTGTTGTCGGTGACCGTCACTGTCACGGACGGCGTGAGGCCGCCCTGGGCTTCGGTCGGCGTCCAGATGAATGCGCCGGTCGAGGCACTGATCTTCATGCCCAGCGCCAGCGACGCGGCATCGAGCGAATAGGTCAGCGTCTGGTTCGGCAGGTCGGCGTCGGTGGCGCGGGCAGTAAAGCTCAGCGTCGCGCCTTCGTTCACCGACTGATTGCCGATCGCAGCCAGCACCGGGGCGACGTTGATGTCACTGACGAAGATCGTGAAAGTTTCGCTGTCGGTGAGGTTGCCTGTGCCGTTGTCGGTGACGGACACCGTGACCGATGGAGCCAGGCCCCCCTGGGCTTCGGTCGGGGTCCAGTTGAAGACGCCGGTCGAGGCGTCGATCGTCATGCCCAGCGCCAACGACGGTGCATCGAGCGAATAGGTCACTGTCTGGCTCGGCAGGTCGGCGTCGGAGGCGCTGGCGGTAAAGCTCAGCGTCGCGCCTTCGCTGACGTTATGGTTGCCGATGGCGGCCAGCACCGGCGGGAGGTTGGTGTCACCCACCGTGATCGTGAAGGTCTCACTGTCGGTGAGGTTGGCTGTGCCGTTGTCGGTGACGGTGATCGTGACCGACGGCGCCAGGCCGCCCTGGGCTTCGGTGGGGCTCCAACTGAAGACGCCGGTCGAGGCATTGATCGTCATGCCCAGCGCCAGCGAGGGCACATCGAGCGCATAGCTCAGCGTCTGGCTCGGCAGGTCGGCATCTAGCGCGGCTGCGGTGAAGCTCAGCGTCGCGCCCTCGTTGACGCTGCGGTTGCCGATCGCCGCCAGCACCGGGGCGGCGTTGGTGTCACCGACCGCAATCGTGAAGGTCTCGCTGTCGGTGAGGTTGCCTGTGCCGTTGTCGGTGACGGTCACCGTCACGGATGGCGCCAGACCGCCCTGGGCCTCGGTCGGGGTCCAGCTGAGGACGCCGCTCGAGGCATTGATCGTCATGCCCAGTGCCAGCGAGGCAGCGTCGAGCGAATAGGTCAGCGTCTGGCTCGGAGAATCGGCGTCGGTGGCGCTGGCGGCAAAGCTCAGCGTGGCACCTTCGTTCACCGTTTGATTGCCGATGGTGGCCAGCACCGGAGCCAGGTTGGTGTCACCGACGAAGATCGTGAAAGTTTCGCCGTCCGTGAGGTTGCCTGTGCCGTTGTCGGTGACGGACACCGTGACCGATGGCGCCATGCCACCCTGGGCTTCGGTCGGGGTCCAGTTGACGACGCCGGTCGAGGCGTCGATCGTCATGCCCAGAGCGAGCGAGGGCGCATCGAGCGAATAGATCAGGTTCTGGCCCGGCAGGTCGGCATCTAGCGCGGATGCCGTGAAGCTCAGCGTTGCACCTTCGTTCACCGACTTGTCGCCGATCGCAGCCAGCACCGGGGCGATATTGGTGTCAGCCACCGTGATGGTGAAGCTTTCGCTGTCGATGAGGCTGCCTGTGCCGTTGTCGGTGACAGTGATCGTGACCGACGGTGTGAGGCCGCCCTGGGCTTCGGTGGGGGTCCAGCTGAAGACGCCAGTGCTGGAATCGATCGTCATGCCCAGCGCCAGCGAGGGCACATCGAGCGAATAGGTCAGCGTCTGGCTCGGCAGGTCGGCGTCGGTGGCGCTGGCGGTGAAGCTCAGCGTCGCACCTTCGTTCACCGACTGGTTGCCGATGGCGGCCAGCACCGGCGCGAGGTTGGTGTCACCGACGGTGATCGTGAACGTCTTGCTGTCGGTGAGGTTGCCTGCGCCGTTGTCGGTCACCGTGATCGTGACCGACGGGGTCAGGCCACCTTGGGCCTCGGTCGGCGTCCAGCCGAAGACGCCGATCGAGGCGTCGATCGTCATGCCCAGCGCCAGCGAGGGCGCGTCGAGCGAATAGGTCAGCGTCTGGCTCGGAGAATCGGCGTCGGCAGCGCCGGCAGTGAAGCTCAGCGTCGCGCCTTCGTTCACCGACTTGTTGCCGATCGCTGCCAGCACTGGAGCCAGATTGGTATCACCGACGAAGATCGTGAAAGTTTCGCCGGCGGTGAGGAAGCCTGTGCCGTTGTCGGTGACGGTCAGCGTCACCGATGGCGTCAGACCGCCTTGGGCTTCGGTCGGTGTCCAGCTGAACAAGCCGCTAGAGCCATTGATCGTCATGCCCAGCGCGAGCGACGCGTCATCGAGCGAATAGGTCAGCGTCTGGATTGGCAGGTCGGCGTCGGTGGCGCTGGCAGTGAAACTCAGCGTCGCACCTTCGATCACGCTCTGGTTGCCGATGACGGCCAGCACCGGCGGGACGTTGAGATCACCGACCGTGATCGTGAAGGTCTCACGGTCGGTGAGGTTTCCTGTGCCGTTGTCGGTGACCGTCAATGTGACCGAGGGCGCCAGGCCGCCCTGGGCCAAGGTCGGAGTCCAACTGAAAGCTCCCGTGGCGGAATCGATCGTCATGCCCAGAGCAAGCGACGCGGCGTCGAGCGAATAGGCCAGCGTCTGGCTCGGCAGGTTGGCGTCGGTCGCGGAGGCAGTGAAGCTCAGCGTCGCGCCTTCGTTGACGCTCTGGTTGCCGATCGCAGCCAGCACCGGCGGCACGTTGGTGTCGCCGACCGAGATCGTGAAGGTCTCGCTGTCGGTGAGGTTGCCTGTGCCATTGTCGGTCACCGTGATCGTGACTGAGGGTGTCAGACTGCCCTGGGCACCCGTCGGAGCCCAAGTGAAAGCCCCCGTGGTGGAATCGATCGTCATGCCCAGAGCCAGCGACGGGGCGTCCAGCGAATAGGTCAACGTCTGGCTCGGCAAGTCGGCATCCAGCGCGGATGCCGTGAAGCTCAGCGTCGCGCCGACGAGGACGCTGTGGTTGCCGATCGCGGCCAGCACCGGGGCGACGTTGGTCTCAAGCACCGAGATCGTGAACGTCTTGCTGTCGGTGAGGTTGCCCGCACCGTTGTCGGTGACGGTCACCGTCACCGATGGCGTGAGGCCGCCCTGGGCTTCGGACGGCGTCCAATTGAAGATGCCGGTCGAGGCGTTGATCCTCATGCCCAGGGCGAGCGACGCGGCATCGAGCGAATAGGTCAGCGTCTGGCTCGGAGAATCGGCGTCGGTGGCGCTCGCGGTGAAACTCAGCGCAGCACCTTCGCTCACTGCCTGATTGCCGATGGTGGCCAGCACGGGAGCCAGGTTCGTGTCACCGACGAAGATCGTGAAAGTATTGCTGTCGGTGAGGTTGCCTGTGCCGTTGTCGGTGACGGTCACGGTCACGGACGGCGCCATGCCGCCCTGCACTTCGGTCGGGGTCCAGCTGAAGACGCCGGTGCTGGAATTGATCGTCATGCCCAGCGCCAGCGAGGGCGCATCGAGCGAATAGGTCAGGGTCTGGCTCGGCAGGTCGGCATCCAGCGCGGATGCAGTGAAGCTCAGCGTCGCGCCTTCGTTCACCGATTTGTTGCCGATCGCAGGCAGCACCGGCGCGACGTTCGTGTCATTGACGGTGATCGTGAAGGCCTCGCTGGCGCTGAGGTTGCCTGTGCCGTTGTCGGTGACCGTGATCGTGACCGACGGCGTCAGGCCGCCCTGGGCTTCGGTCGGGGTCCAGTTGAAGACGCCGGTTGAGGCATTGATCGTCATGCCCAGTGCCTGCGACGGGGCGTCGAGCGAGTAGGTCAGCGTCTGGCCCGGCAGGTCGGCGTCGGTGGCACTGGCGGTGAAACTCAGCGTCGCGCCTTCGTTCACCGATTTGTCGCCGATCGCAGCCAGCACCGGCGCGACGTTGGTGTCAACCACCGTGATCGTGAAGGTCTCGCTGGCGCTGAGGTTGCCTGCGCCGTTGTCGGTCACGGTGATCGTGACTGGCGGCGTGAGGCCGCCCTGGGCCTCGGTCGGGGTCCAGCTGAACACGCCGGTCGAGGCGTTGATGGCCATGCCCAGCGCCACCGAGGGTGCATCGAGCGAATAGATCAGTGTCTGGCTCGGCAGGTCGGCATCTAGCGCGGATGCCGCGAAGCTCAGCGTCGCGCCTTCGTTCACCAATTTGTTGCCGATCGCAGCCAGCACCGGCGCGACGTTGGCGTCAACCACCGTGATCGTGAAGGTCTCGCTGTCGGTGAGGGTGCCTGTGCCGTTGTCGGTGACCGTGATCGTGACCGACGGCGTCAGGCCGCCCTGGGCTTCGGTCGGGGTCCAGCTGAACACGCCCGAAGCGTTGATCGCCATGCCCAGCGCCATCGAGGGCGCATCGAGCGAATAGGTCAGTGTCTGGCTCGGCAGGTCGGCATCTAGCGCGGATGCCGCGAAGCTCAGCGTCGCGCCTTCGATCACCGATTTATTGCCGATCGCAGCCAGCACCGGGGCGACGTTGGTGTCAACCACCGTGATCGTGAACGTCTGGCTGTCGGTGAGGGTGCCTGTGCCGTGGTCGGTCACCGTGATCGTGACCGACGGCGTCAGGCCGCCCTGGTCTTCGGTCGGGGTCCAGCTGAACACGCCCGAAGCGTTGATCGCCATGCCCAGCGCCATCGAGGGCGCATCGAGCGAATAGCTCAGCGTCTGGCTCGGCAGGTCGGCATCTAGCGCGGATGCCGTGAAGCTCAGCGTCGCGCCTTCGTTCACCGATTTATTGCCGATCGCAGCCAGCACCGGCGCGACGTTGGTGTCAACCACCGTGATCGTGAACGTCTCGCTGTCGGTGAGGGTGCCTGTGCCGTTGTCGGTGACAGTCACGGTCACGGATGGCGTGAGGCCGCCCTGGTCCTCGGTCGGCGTCCAGTTGAAGACGCCAGTGCTGGAGTTGATCGTCATGCCCAGCGCCAGTGACGGAGCATCGAGGGAGTAGGTCAGCGTCTGGCTCGGCACGTCGGTGTCGGTGGTGCTGGCAGGGAAGCTCAGCGTCGCGCCTTCGTTCACCGATTTATTGCCGATCGCAGCCAGCACCGGGGCGACGTTGGTGTCAACCACCGTGACCGTGAAGGTTTCGCTGTCGGTGAGGGTGCCTGTGCCGTTGTCGGTGACCGTGATCGTGACCGACGGCGTGAGGCCGCCCTGGGCCTCGGTTGGGGTCCAGCTGAAGGCTCCGGTGCTCGAATTGATCGTCATGCCCAGCGCGAGCGAGGGCCCGTCGAGCGAGTAGGTCAGCGTCTGGCCCGGAGAATCGGCATCGGCGGCGCTGGCGGTGAAGCTCAGCGTCGCGCCTTCGTTCACCGATTTGTTGCCGATCGCAGCCAGCACCGGGGCGACGTTGGTGTCAACCACCGTGACCGTGAAGGTTTCGCTGTCGGTGAGGGTGCCTGTGCCGTTGTCGGTGACCGTGATCGTGACCGACGGCGTGAGGCCGCCCTGGGCCTCGGTTGGGGTCCAGCTGAAGGCTCCGGTGCTCGAATTGATCGTCATGCCCAGCGCGAGCGAGGGCCCGTCGAGCGAGTAGGTCAGCGTCTGGCCCGGAGAATCGGCATCGGCGGCGCTGGCGGTGAAGCTCAGCGTCGCGCCTTCGTTCACCGACTTGTTGCCGATCGCGGCCAGCACCGGGGCGACGTTGGTGTCAATCACCGTGATCGTGAAGGTTTCGCTGTCGATGAGGTTGCCTGTGCCGTTGTCGGTGACCGTGATCGTGACCGAGCGTGTCTCGCCGCCGCGTTCTTCGCCCGGGGTCCAACTGAAGACTCCGTTCGAGGCACCGATCGTCATGCCCGCCGACTGCGAGTTCGCATCGAGCGAATAGATCAGGTTCTGGCTCGGCTGGTCCGCATCCAGCGCGGATGCAGTGAAGTTCAGCGTCGCGCCTTCGTTCACCGATTTGTTGCCGATCGCAGCCAGCACCGGGGCGACGTTGGTGTCAAGCACCGTGATCGTGAAGGTTTCGCTGTCGATGAGGCTGCCTGTGCCGTTGTCGGTGACCGTGATCGTGACCGAGCGTGTCTCGCCGCCCCGTTCTTCGCCCGGGGTCCAGCTGAAGACTCCGTTCGAGGCACCGATCGTCATGCCCAGCGACTGCGAGTTCGCATCGAGCGAATAGGTCAGGTTCTGACTCGGCAGGTCGGCGTCGGTGGCGGATGCCGTGAAGCTCAGCGTCGCGCCTTCGTTCACCGACTTGTTGCCGATCGCAGCCAGCACCGGGGCGAGGTTGGTGTCAAGCACCGTGATCGTGAACGTCTCGCTGTCGGTGAGGGTGTCTGTGCCGTTGTCGGCCACCGTGATCGTGACTGACGGCGTCAGGCCGCCCTGAATTTCGGTCGGCGTCCAGCTGAACGCGCCGCTCGAGGCATTGATCGTCATGCCCAGCGCGAGCGAGGGAGCATCAAGCGAATAGGTCAGCGTCTGGCTCGGCAGGTCGGCATCCAGCGCGGATGCCGTGAAGCTGAGCGTCGCGCCTTCGTTCACCGATCTATTCCCGATCGCAGCCAGCACCGGCGCGACGTTGGTGTCAACCGCCTTCATCGTAAACGTCTCGCTGTCGGTGAGGTTGCCTGTGCCGTTGTCGGTGACGGCCAACGTCACGGAGGGCATCAGGCCACCCTGGGCTTCGGTCGGCGTCCAACTGAAGACGCCGGTCGAGGCGTTGATCGTCATGCCCAGCGCCAGCGACGCGGTATCGAGCGAATAGGTCAGCGTTTGGCTCGGCAGGTCGGCGTCAGTCGCGGATGCCGTGAAGCTGAACGTCGAACCTTCGTTCACCCACTGATCGCCGATCGCAGCCAGCACCGGGGCTGCATTCGCAGCGCCGAACTGTCGAACGAAGACGCCCTGCGAATCGCTGGGGCCACTGCCGCTCCAGACGATGACGTAGTTGTTTGCATTGATGATCGCCGCCGAGGCGTTCGACTGGCTTCCTCCACTGGTTTGGTTGACCTGGAACGCAGCCGCGGCGGGCGTGCCGTTGGCGTTGTAGTTGCGGGCATACACCTCGAGGCTGGGTCCGCCCACGCTCGACTGGTAGGGCACGACGAACGTGCCGTCGCTCGCCATCGCGATGCTCGGACTTGTCGGGTCGCCGCTGGCCACCTGGAACGCTGCGTACTTCACCGTTCCGTCAGCGTTGAAACCCTTGCCCCAGACGCCGGGCAGCGAGCCGCTGTCGCGGAACACGACAGTGAAATTGCCCGCGGCATCGGAGGCGACCGCGGCACCCGAACTGCCTGACAACGAGGCCTCGACCTGCACGCCGCTGCCCAACGCGCCACCGGCAGCATCGAAGCGCTGGAAGTAGAGCTTGTTGCTCAACCCCCAGACGATCACAAACTTGCCGCTGGCATCCATCGTCACGGCGGGGCCGGTCTCGACGCCGCCGTCGCTCAGGTTGGCGAGCCGGTCAGCGCTGTCTTTCGCCGTGCCGTCGGCAGCAAAGCGCCGAAAGAAGATGCCGGCGCTGTCGCCCGGCCCTTCGCCCTGCCATGCGATCACGTAGTCTCCGTTGCTGGCGTTGATCGCGATCACCGAGTCGGTCTGTGACCCGGTGCTGGTGGTGTTGACAAGCGTTTCTGACGTCAGGGCAGTACCGGCGCCGTTGAAGCGGCGCGCGTAGACGTTGTCGAGCGTGCCGTCCGTTGTGCTGCCGGTCCAGGTGACGACGAAGTTGCCTACCGAATCGGAGACCACGCGCGCCCAGCGCTGATCGCCGGTGGTGGTCGCGTTCACGAGGATTTCACCCGTGATCGCGGTGCCGCTCGAAGTGAAGCGTCGGGCGTAGACACCGCCACCAGGGTTGTTGTCCTGGTTGGTGCTGGTCCAGACAACCACATAGTTGCCTGCTGCATCGAACGCGACCGCCTGCTGGCTGCCACGATTCTCAGCGCTCGTGGCCTGTGCGTTGTTGGTGTTTTGATTGACCAAGGTCTCGTTCGTCGGCGCCAGCAGCAACCCGCTCCACGCCTGCTGGGCGGACAAGCTGAGCGCCGAGCCGGCCTGGATGCTCCCTGAGGCGAACTCGAGTACCCAGTCGCCACCGCGTGCAGCGGCGCCGGTCAGGTCGTTCGAGGCGGCCACATCGGCGCCGGTGAGCGCGGCCAGGTTCTCCAGCAGGTGCTGGCCTGTCGCGCTCGCCGCAACGTCGCAGCCGTAGAGCATCAGGTCGGCGTCGGCGCTCAGCGCCGTGCTCCACTGCGCCAGCTCGCCGGCACGCGCGAGCAGCGTCGCGGCGTCGAGCCGCGCGCTGCCCAGCTGCAGCGTGCCGTCGCTGCCGTGGCTGAGCAGGTGCACGGCGCTCACGTCGCTGCGCTGCGCCAGGGTTTGGCTGATGCGGGTGATGCCGTCCTCACCGCCGTCGATGCGCACGATCTCGATCGGCCGGCCGGCGTCGTGCTGCGCCTGCAGGTCGTCGATCAGCTTCTGCGCATCGGGCAGCGAGATGTCGACGAACGCGATTTCGGCGGTCGCCGTCGCGGCTGCGGGAGTCTGCTGCGGCTGCAGCAGCCGCTGATCGCTGGCCCCGGGCAGGTGCACTTGCGCGAGAGCGGCGGGGGCGAAATCGGCCGAGTAAAGGATGCGCGGCTCGAATTCTTCGAGCACGGGGCGCACGGGTTTCAGCTTCATGCCGGACTCGACGGTCGAGCTGTTGTCGCACCTGGGTGCGCATTCATCGCGGCGCAAGCCGGAACCCCTTGCGACACGCGGGCAGTCGATCCCGGCCCCGTATCAAGTACGGGGCAGCGCTTCAGGCCAGGATGACCGTGGCTCACCCCGCCACCTTGTGGGTCGCGCTCGTCGGCGCCACATTCGGCCGCAACATCGGCTCGGAGTTGGCGGGTTGCGCATCGACGGCCGGCGCCGGCGTATTCAACTGCGGCCTCACTTGCGGCTCCGCCGGCGGAGTCACCGCCACCGTCGGCGCCAGGTCGACACGACAGCGTGCGCCGGCCGGCAGCTTGTTCCCGGGATTGGGCAGCCGCATGCGCACGCGAAACGTGTTGCTCGCGGCGTCGATGAGCTTGTCGACATGCGTCACGCGCGCCATCACCGGCATGGCGCCGGGCAGGTCGGGTAACACGCTGACCTCGTCTTGCAGGGCCACGGTGCCGTAGCGGCTCGCCGGCACGACGAGTTCGACGCGCAGCGGGTTCAACATCGCCAGGCGCAGCATCGGCTTGTCTTCGACGCGCTCGCCGGCGTTGATGAAACGATCGGTGATCACGCCGTCGAACGGGCTGCGCACGGTGCGTTGCCCGAGCTGTGCCTGCACGACACCGAGTTCGCGCGCCGAAACGATTCTTTGGCCACGCGCCTGTTCGAGCTTTTGCGCCGCCACGTCGCGCTCGGCTCGCGCCTGTTCGGTGGCCTGGCTCGAGACGAATCCCTGGTCCTGCAACTCCGTGGCACGCTGGAGTCGCTGCTGCATCAGTGCCAGATTGGCCATCGCGGCCCGCACATCGGCGTCGATGATCGAGCGCGCACTGGCCGCTTCCACGTTGGCGCTTTCGACATCGGAGCGCAACACGACCAGCACCTGGCCTGCGCGCACCTCATCGCCGCTGTCGACCTTCATCGCCGCGACCACGCCGACGACCGGCGAGCCGATGTCGGCGACACGTTCGGGGCCGATCAGGCAGCCGATCGACTGTTTTGCGGTGCGCGTGGTCTGCGCCCAGGCCGCGGCCGGCGTCAGCGCAATCACCAGCGCTGCGAGCGCCGGCCCGAGTTGCGCAAGAGCCAGGACACACACGCGCAATGCCAGGCGAAAGCGCCATGGCCTCAGGCGTGCAAGGTCGTGAAACTCAAACGTCGTTCCCATTCGCGGTCCTGTTCCAAGAGCCGGCGTCGTTGCCGGATCTGGCGTGCCTCATCTTCTGCCTGGAGCCGCGCTGCCCAGTGGCGCACAAGCCACGAAGGCAGCGCGAAAGCCCCGTCGTCGTCGTGTTTTCGGCAAACCCGCAGCAAACGTGAGGTCCAGGTGTCGCGTCGCCTGGCTGCATCGAGTGTGCGAAAGGTCTCGGCGCTGCCGGGGTCGCCCTGGCGCGCGGCGCGGCCGATCAACTGCCGGTCCAGCCGCGGCGAGGGGTTGTCCTGGCAGCAAATCACGTGCAGACCGCCGAGTTCCGCGACACCCGGCCCGAGCACGATGTCGGTGCCGCGCCCGGCCATGCGCGTCGCGACCGTGACGCAGCCGCGCTCTCCAGCGCGCGCGACGATCTGCGACTCGGCCTGGTCGTGGCGTGCGTTCAAGAGCTGATGCGCGACGCCGGCAGCCGCGAGCCGCGCACAAAACGCCTCCGAGTCGGGCACTGAATCGGTGCCGATCAGCAGCGGACGCCCCAACGCGTGAAGCGCGACCACGCGCCGCAGTGCGGCTTGCCAAAGGTGCGCCGAATCGGCGAAAAGCCGCTCCGGCCAGACCTGGCGCTGCGAGGGCCGGTGCAACCCGATCATGACCACTTCGCGGCCGTACAGCGCGCGGATCTCGGCGCGCGCCTCGGTCAGCGTGCCGCTCATGCCGCACAGGCGCAGATAGCGCCCGAAGAAGGACTGGAAGCTGATCTGCGCGCGGGTCACCGTCGTCGGGCTCGGGGTGCAACCTTCCTTCAGTTCCACCAGCGTCTGCAAGCCTCGCGACCAGACCCGCCCCGGCGCTGCGCGCCCCGTCACCGCGTCCAGCAGCGCCACTTTGGCGTCGGCCACCAGATAGTGCTGGTCGCGTTCGAGCAAGTGCAACGCCTCGAGCGCGGCGCTCACCATGTCGTGACGGTGTTGCCGATTGCGCCACGCGCCTTCCAGGTCGGCGCTGGCGCGTTCCAGGTGCAACGTACCGGCGTCGAGCCAGACGATGCGCCCGGCATCGCGATCCAACTGCACGTCGATGCCGGGCTGAAGCTGGCGCGCGAGTGCGAGTGCGGCGAAGCACATCGCACGCTGCTGCGGGTCAGCGGCCTGCTGCGCCAGCACGAGCGGCATCGTGGCTTCGTCGATCAACAGACTGTCGGCCTCGTCGAGCAACGCCATGCACAAGCCGCGCAGCAGCGGCGCGGCCGCATCGCTGCCGGTGAGGCGGCGCGTGCGTTGCTGCAGCTCGCTGCCGGCGGATCCGGCCACGAGCCCGTCGCGCAAGTAGTCGAACGCGACTTCGCGCGCCGTGCAGTAGGTGACGTTGCATGCGTACGCGCCCCGCCGCGCATCCGGGCTCGACGCGGCGAGCACGCTGCCGAGCGTCAGGCCGAGGGCGGCAAAAAAGGGCTCGAGCTGTTGCGCGTCGCGCTCCACGAGATAGTCGTTCGCCGTCATCACGTGCACCGGAATGCCGGCCAGGCCGGCCACCGCTGCGGCGAGCGCGGCGGCGTAGGTCTTGCCCTCGCCGGTGGCCATCTCGGCCAGCCGGTCGTCGAGCAACACGTTGGCGGCCAGCAGTTGCGTGTCGAAGGGGTTGCGGCCCAGGATGCGCTGGCCTGTGGCGGCGGCGCAGCCGAGCGCTTGCGCACGCAATTCGAGGTGGCGGCCGTCCCAGCCGTCACGTGCCAGACGCGCCCGCAAGTCGGCCAGGCTTGCGCCATGGGCCACCGGGTCGAGGCTCGCCCAAGCAGCCTGCTGCGTGCGCACGTTCTTCAACATCCGCGCGTCGCGCCGGCGCCGCAGTACAGCGCGCGGTGCGTCAAGCGCGCAGTTGAGTCGCACCCGCAGCGCATCGACAACCTGCACTGCGAGCGGTGCCGCTGGCACCGCAACAGCCTCGAGGCGTTGCGGATATTCACCCCAGACAACGCCGGGCATGGGCAGGCACGCGCTACCGCGGATCGCGCTTTTCACGGCTCGGGGCAGCGCCGCAGGCGGGTCGGGTCCACGTTCACTGCGACGGGTTGAAGTGTCTTAGAAACTGCTGCTGAAGGCGACGCGTCGCCTGCAGCGCGAGTGGCGCCAGACCATGGTCGATGCGCACCCAGGCGCGCCCGCCGATGCGAACCTGCGCAAGTTCAGCCGGCGTTGAACTGAGCCGAACGTCGGCCAGCACCACGCCGTGCGCCGGGGTCAGGCCGAGCTTGTCGTCCGGGTCGGTGACGATTGCGCCGCCGCCACGGTCGCCCAGCGCTGCGCTGGGCAGCTTGGGAACGGTGCCGGCCACGTCACGCAGCAGCTCGCCGCTGAAGACCTGACCCAGGCTTTCGGCGAGACGCACGCTGACCGCGCGCGCACTGCCTTGCACCAGGCTGGCCTGCTCCTGCGGGATGGCGACGCGCACCACGTTCGGTTCGGGGGTCAGCAGGTGGGCGAGCAACGCGCCTTGCTTCGCGAAGTGCCCGATCAGGTCGTCGGCATGGTTGATGACCGCGACGCCGTCGACGTTGGCATGAATCTCAAGGTGCGCGAGGCGTTCTTCGATGCGCGCCAGTTCACTGCGCGCGCTGTTGAGTTCGTACTCGAAGCCCACCGCGCCCGAGGGGTCGGCGCGCATCGCCTTGTAGCGCTCGGTGTCCAGTGCCGTGATCCGGCCCGCCAGGCGCGCCCGTTCCGGCTCGAGCAGCGGGGCGCTGAGCGTGAACAGCAACTGGCCGGTGCGCACGCTCTGGCCATCGTGCACATGAATGCTCTGGATGAAGCCATCGGTCTCGGCGCGCACCCGCGCCTGCTCGGGCAGCCAGACCACGCCTTGCACGACGCTGGCAAACGGCAGCGGCACGGCGCACACCAGCGCCAGCACGCCGGCACCGGCAAGGCAGGCACGTTGTCGCGCGACGCTCCGCTCGGTCTCGGCCAGCGCCGGGCCCTGCAGGAAGTGGCCCAGGGTGAGCAAAGGCTTGAGCGCGAGCGCCCAGGTGAAATACGCCGCGATCGCGGCGCCGAGCACGAATGACAGCCCGCCAAGCCAGACCACGATGCCGGCGCTGACCAGCACCCGGTAGGCCAGCGCCGCAGGTGCGTAGGCCCACAACCAGGGCCTCTCGCCGTCGGCCGGCAGCACCGGATCGCCGGCCGTGCCGAACACGCGTTGGCGCATCCAGCTCAGCCAGTGGCGCGCGCTGCGCGTGGCCAGGTTGGGCAGTTCCAGCGCGTCGGTGAACACGTAGTAGCCGTCGAAGCGCAACAACGGATTGCCGTTCACGACCAGCGTCGAAACGGTGCCGATGAAGAACACGGCGAAGGCCAGGTCGCGCAGATCACCGTCCTGCGCCGTCAGCGTCACCACCAATGCGAGTGCCGCAAGCAGCAATTCGAGCATGATGCCCGCGGCACTCACGAGCAGGCGCTGCATCGGGCTGGCCAGCGCCGAGGCGGCCGACGCATCGACGTAGGGCACGGGCGTGAACATCAGAATTGTGACGCCCCACACCGGCACCTTGCCGCCCAGGTGCACGAGCATCAGGGCGTGCGCCAGTTCATGCAGCGCCTTGACCACCGGATAGGCCATCCACACCATCAGCAGCAGACGCGGCGTGTTGAGCCAGGTGCGCGCATGCGCCAGCAGCACGCTGAAGTTGAGCATCAGCGCGACCGCGCCCGCGAGCACGATCAAGCCCCACAGCACGAGCGCCGTCGGCGTGAACAGGCCGCGCAGGTAAGGCGCCAGGCGGCTGAGCCAGCCGTCGGGCCGGCCCAGGGGGATACGAAACGAGAGCAGCGAATTGGCGCTGCCGGGCGCCGCATCGGCAGCGGCTTGCTCGGAGATCGTGCCTTGCGGCCCGAAGTCGGGCTTGCGGTCGAAACTGAGCAGCCGGGCCGTTTGCAGCCGCGCCAGCAGTTGCAGCAGTTCGTCCTGCGTCGGCGCGTCGTCCCGCAACTCGCCGAGCAGCATGTCCCACAGGCTCTGCAGGCTGAGCGTGCCGTCGCAGCGCGCCACCACGGCGTAGGCGGCCGAATTCAGGCGGAAGCTGCGGCTGCCGTCGCGGCGCACGAGCACATGCCAGATCGCGCGCCGGTACGACACGCGTTCGGCATGCGCCAGCGGATCCAGGCGCGGCCGCAGCGCGGCGACGCGGAACCACTGCGGGCTGAGCAGTGGCGCTGCAGGCGCGCTCTGGCCGCTCAACCGAACCACTCCCACCACGCCATCCTGGCGCCCTGGATGAGCCTGCGCGACCCGCTCCACAGCAGCGGCTTGCGCCCGACATGGATGCGCGCATTGCCCTGCAGGCCCGGGCGCAGCTCGGCGGACTTTTCGAGCAGTTCGGCCTCGACCTCGAACACGTTTCGGCCCTCGAGGGCGCTCGCGATCGGTGTGATGCGTTTGACGCGCACCGCCAGGCTGTTCCACGGCAGCGCCGACAGCGCCACCGAGCCGGATTGGCCGATGCGCAGCGCCGCGACGTCGCGCTCGTCGACCTCGACGATGACGCGGAACTGGTCGCGCTGCGCGATGGTCATCAGTTCGTTGCCCTGCTGCAGCGGAGAGCCCAGGGTCTGGCTCAAATCGCCCTGGATCACGATGCCGTCGAACGGCGCCCCGATTTGGCCGCGCACGAGTTTCATCTCGACCAGTTCGAGCTGGGCTTCGGCTTCTGCGATGCGCGACTGGTTGATCACCAGTTGTGCCCGGTCGGCGCGCGCGTTGGCCGCGCTGTAGGCGTTCTCGAATTGCGCCAACTGGCTTTGCCAGCGAACTTTTTCAAGCTGCAGGTCCTGCTCGGCCATTTCGATCAAGACCTGACCCGCCTGAACCGAATCCCCCGGTCGAGCGTGCACGCGTTTCAAGAAGCCGTCGGCGGGCGCGACCAGAACCCGCTGCACCGCGCCTTCGAGCCGCGCACGCCCGCCGACGTGAACGTCGGCCGGCACCGCAGCCATGCCTGCGAGCAACACGGCCATGCCGATCAATGCGTAGCGCATGCCGGATCGTTCTGGTTGCTTCAATCGTTCCCAGAACTGGTGCACGCGCTCCCGAATCACCAAGCGCAATGGCCGCTCGTTCAGGCGCATCAGGTTCAGCGCCGGGCCGGCCAGGCATGCCAGGTGCTCCAGCGCCTCGAGGTCCGGCGGCCCGATCACGGCGCCGCCGCGACGTTGCGCGCACAGCGCGCCGACCGTCGCGCCGGCGGCGACGATCGGCACGCTTGCGGCACTGCCGTCCTCGGCCTCGAGCAGGCGCCGGTGCGCGAGCGTGATGCGCGGGTGCGCCTGCGAACGTGATTCGGGGAGCATCACGCTGGCGCGCTGGTCCAGCGCCTCGGTCAGGGCCGCGGTCAGGCGCTCGACCAGCGGCGAGCCGCTGGCTGCGGGCAAGCCGTCGGAGAGCGCGATCAGTTCGACGCGATCACCGCGCAAAAAGCCGATGCAGACACGCTCGTAGCCGAATTGCATCGCGGTCTGGCGCGCCAGGGCCCCGGCGGCGCCGCGCAAATCGGCATGCGACAGCAGGTGCGCGTACAGGTCAAGCAGTGCCGTCTGGACGTCGGGCCCGGGGTCGGCAGCTTTTGAACGCGGCGGCTTGCGGGGGGTCATGGGCTGGGTGTGAGCAGAGGTTCGAAGCGCGCGCGTCCACTGTCGTCGGCCAAGGCGTGCAGGCGAGTCCAGCCGTCACGCACGGTCCTTCGATATCGGCGTGGCGCGCGCCTTCTTGAGCCCGATCAGCGCGCCGTTGGCAGCGCGCTGCCGCTGCGTCACGACGCGCTGGCAGGCGAACCGTGGTTGTGACGCAATGCTCACGCGCGGGCCCGACCCAAAGCCGGACACAGGCTCCTGGGCAGGCGCTTGCGGCCGAAACGGCTCAACCCGTGTTGCGCAGCCCTGCGGCGATGCCGTTGATCGAGATGTGGATGCCGCGTTCCACGCGTTCCATCGCAGGATCGCCGGCGCCGCGCTCGCGATTGCGACGCATCAGCTCGACCTGCAGGTGGTTCAGCGGGTCGAGGTAGGGGAACCGGTGTTCGATGGAGCGCGCCAGCGCCGCGTTCGACGCCAGGCGCTGGCGCTCGCCCGTGATCGCCGTCACTGCATCGTTCGTGCGTTGCCACTCGGCCTGGATCTGCGCGAAGATGCGCTTGCCAAGGCGCTTGTCCGGCACCAGCTCGACGTAACGGGCGGCGATCCCGAGGTCGCACTTGGCCAGCACCATGTCCAGGTTCGACAGCAGGGTGCGAAAGAACGGCCACGACTTGTGCATGCGCCGCAGCAGCGCCAGGCGCTGCGTGGATTCGCCGTGTGTGCCGGGCGCGGCGAGAAAGGCCTCGATCGCGGCACCGAAACCGTACCAGCCGGGCAACGCGACGCGGCACTGGCCCCAGCTGAAGCCCCAAGGAATCGCGCGCAGGTCTGCGATCGCGGGCTGCGCCGTGGCATGGCGGGTCGCGGGGCGCGAGCCGATGTTGAGTTCGGCGATCTCGCGAATCGGCGTCGCGCTGAAGAAGTAGTCGGTGAAGCCCGGCGTCTCGAACACGAGTTTGCGGTAAGCGGCCTGGCTCGCGCTGCTGATCTCCTGCGCCGCGGCGCTGAAACTCCTGGGCGCGCTCTTGGTGGGATGCAGCAGCGTGGCCTCGAGCGTGGCCGCGACCAGGGTTTCGAGGTTGCGCCGGCCGATCTCGGGGTGCGCGTATTTCGAGCCGATCACTTCACCCTGTTCGGTGAGGCGGATCTGGCCGTTGACCGTGCCCGGCGGCTGCGCCAGGATCGCCTGGTAGCTCGGCCCGCCGCCGCGCCCGACCGTGCCGCCGCGGCCATGGAACAGGCGCAGCCGGATGCCGTGCGCGGCCCTCAGCTCGCCGAACAACTGCACGAGTTCGATTTCAGCGCGGTACAGCTCCCAGTTGCTGGTGAACATGCCGCCGTCCTTGTTGCTGTCGCTGTAGCCGAGCATGATGTCCTGCTCGCCGCCGCTCGCCTGCAGCAGCGCGGCGATTCCCGGCAGCGCGTAGAACTCGCGCATGACGCTGCTCGCACGCTGCAGGTCGGCGATGGTTTCGAACAGCGGCGAGACGATCAGGTCGGCCACGGCGCCGGGCTCGGCCGCGGGGTCTGCCTCGGCCTGCGTGCCCGCCGCATCCCGCAGGCTGCCGCGCAGGAGCCCGGTTTCCTTGAACAACAACAGCACTTCGAGCAGGTCGCTCACCTGCTCCGTGTGCGAAATGATGTAGTGGCGCAGCGCTTCGCGGCCGTGGCGTTGCAGGAGTTCGCGCGCCGCCTCGAAGACCGCGAGTTCGCCTCGCGTGTGCTCGCAGTACAACACCGTCATCACGCGCAGCGGGCGCGCATCATTCAGCAGCCGAAGCAGCAGCTCGCGGCGCGCGGCCTCGTCCAAGCCGCGGTAGCGCGCCTCGATCCGCGCGACGCGCAGCAGCTCATCGACCACCGCTTCGTGTTGGTCGGAACTTTGGCGCAGGTCCAGCGTTGCGAGGTGAAAGCCGAACACCTGCACCGCACGTTGCAGCGGACGCAAACGCACCGCGGCGAGGGCTTGCGCATGGTGCGTGCACAGCGAGCGGTCGATGGTGCGCAGGTCGGCCAGCAGCTCGGCGGCACTGGCATAGGGGTCGCGCACGGCGACGGCATGGCGCAGCGCTTCGGTGCCGGTGAGTTCATGCAGCGTTGCGGCCAGGCGCGCATAGACGCCGATCAGGGCACGCCGGTAGGGCTCGTCGAGGCGATGCGGATTGATGTCGCGGGACTGTTCGGCCAGCGCCAGCAGTTCGGGCGTGACCGGACACAGCATCGCCGAGAGCGACAACTCGGCGCCGAGTTCATGCACCTGCACCAGGTAGTGGCGCAATGCGGTTTCGCTTTGGCGTGCCATCGCGCTGCGCAGCGTCGCCGCGCTCACGTTCGGGTTGCCGTCGCGGTCGCCACCGATCCAGTGGCCCATGCGGAAGAAGCTCGCGACCTCGAAGCCCGGCAAGCGCTCTTCGATCTCGCCATACAGACGCGGAATCTGGCTCAGGAATGTGGTCGGGTAATAGCTCAGTGCGTTCTCGATCTCGTCGGCCACCGTCAGACGTGCGGTGCGCAGCATGCGCGTTTGCCAGAGCTGGGTGATGCGCGCGCGCAGCAGCGCGTCGACGCCGGAGCGCTCGCGCGCGGTGCGCACGCCCTCGCGCTGCTCCACGAGCCCGGCGATCGCGCGCTCGGCGTCGAGGATGCTCTTGCGCTGCACCTCGGTGGGGTGGGCGGTCAGCACCGGGGAGATGTAGGCGTGGGCCAGAACGCCGGCAATTTCGGCGGCGCGAACGCCGCGCCGCGCGAGGCGTGCGAAGGCGAACGCCAGGGAACCCACTTGCACATCACCCTGGCGTTCGTGGTATTCGCGGCGCCGCACATGGTGCCGGTCTTCGGCGATGTTGGCCAGGTGCGAAAAATAGCTGAACGCGCGGATCACGCTCACCGTCTGGTCGCCCGACAGGCCTTTCAGCAAGCGGTCCAGGTCCCGGCCCGCCTGGGCGTCGCGCTTCAATCGATACGCCACCGACAACTGGCGCACGCGCTCGATCAGTTCGAACGCCGCTGGCCCTTCCTGTTCGCGGATGACGTCACCCAAGACGCGGCCGAGCAGGCGGATGTCATCGACCAGGGGCTGGTTCTTCTGGCGGGCGTCGCTGGCTGTGGTGCGGCGCGGTCGCTTCGTGCGGCGCGGTCGCTTCGTGGGGGGCGTGGCGGTGGCGTTCAAAGGGGTCGGCTCGGGGCAAGGCAATGGCAACTCTGATCCCGGCGCAACCCGGGACCCACTCTGAGCACAGCGGATTGGACCCGGGTGCCGTATCAAGTACGGGGCAGCGCCGGCACCGGGATGGCTTCGTGGTTACGCTGTACGCTGGTGCTTCGCGGCAGCGCATGCTAGCAGCGCGCAGGCCGGCGCGATTGAGCACCCCAAGGCCGCCGCCTCGCGGCGACCGTCCCCCGCGGGGATCAAGGAAAGTGGCGAAGCCACATTTCCTTGAGAGCAACGCGGCGATTCGCGCCCGACACGCGCCATGCCGTCACGGCGCGTCTGCCTGCTAGCATTGCGCCATGACCCAGAGCGTCGTCATTGCCACGCGCGAAAGCCGGCTCGCGCTGTGGCAAGCCGAACATGTGCGCGAGTTGCTGCAACAGCGCCTGGGCCTGAGCGCCGAGCTGCTGGGCATGACGACGCGCGGCGACCAGATCCTCGACCGCAGCCTGGCCAAGGTCGGCGGCAAGGGCCTGTTCGTGAAGGAGCTGGAAGCGGCGTTGGAAGCGGGCCACGCGCAGCTGGCGGTGCATTCGTTGAAGGATGTGCCGATGGACCTGCCCGAGGGCTTTGAGCTCGCCGCGGTGCTGGAGCGCGAAGACCCGCGCGATGCGTTCGTCTCGAACCTGCATGCGGACATCCGGGCCTTGCCGCAAGGCGCGAGCGTCGGAACCTCGAGCCTGCGCCGCGTCGTGCAACTGATGGCGCTGCGCCCCGACCTGAGGCTGCAGCCGCTGCGCGGCAATCTCGACACGCGCCTGAAGAAGCTTGATTCGGGCGAGTACGCTGCGATCGTGCTCGCGGCCGCGGGCTTGAAGCGCCTGGGCCTGGCCGGCCGCATTCGGGCTTGCTTCGAGACCGCGCAAATGCTGCCCTGCGCCGGCCAGGGAGCCCTGGGCATCGAATGCCGCAGCGACGCGGCTTCACTGAACTCGCAGTTGAGCCGCCTGACGCACCGCCCGACCTGGTTGGCGGTGCAGGCCGAACGCTGCGTCTCGAGGGAACTGGGCGGAAGTTGCAGCGTGCCGCTCGCGGCCCATGCCACCTGGTCGGGCGGCGTGCTCGAGTTGCGCGCCGTGCTCGGTCATTCGCAAGACCTGTCGGCGCCGCTGCTGCGCGGCATGAGCCGCGGCGCCGTCAGCGACGACGCGCAGGCGCTGGCCATGGGCCGCAGCGTCGCGCAAGCGTTGCGCGAGCAGGGCGCCGACGCCTACCTGGCGCTGGCCCTTGCTTAGGCATTCCGGCGCGCGCCGCACCCGTATCGACCCGGCACCAGGAGCAATCGCCGACGTGAAAGTCCTCGTCACGCGCCCCGCGCAGCAGGCCACGCAGTGGGTGAACAGGTTCCGCGGCCTGGGCATTGACGCCGAGGCTTTGCCGCTGATCGAGATCCAGCCCGCGCCGGAATCGGCGGCGGTGGTGCAGGCGTGGTCGCGCCTGGCCCGGACCCGCCTGGTGGTGTTCGTGAGCTCGAACGCCGTGCTGCATTTTTTCGGCGTGAAGCCGGCGGGCACGGCGTGGCCGAAGAGCCTGGAGGTCGCCTCGACCGGCCCGGGAACGACATGTGCACTGCTCGCGCAAGGCATGGCCGCGGCCTGGATCACCGAGCCCGCCGCCGACTCGCCCCAGTTCGACTCCGAGTCGCTGTGGCAGCGCCTGGAGGGCAAGGACTGGCGTGGTGCCGAGGTGCTGATCGTTCGCGGCGAAGGCGGCCGCGAGTGGCTGGCGCAGCAGCTGCAGAGCCTGGGTGCCACGGTCAACGTCGTCAGCGCCTACCGCCGCGCCGCGCCTTCGTTCACTCCATCCCAGATGGCGCTGCTGGCGCGGGCCCTGGCTGAACCGCAGATGCACCTGTGGCTGTTCAGCAGCTCGGAAGCGGTTTCACACCTGGCGCAGACGCTGGGCAATGCGAACCTGGCGCCGGCCTGGGCGATCGCGACGCATCCGCGCATCGCCGAGCGGGCGCGGGAGGTGGGTTTCGGCAACGTCTTGAATACGCGCCCGACGCTCGAGGCCGTCGCCGCCTGCATCAAACTGAGCGAGCATCAGACGCTGTGAATACGCATCAATCTCCGATCGCGGGCGACCCCAAGGCAGCTGCGACAGCACGGATCGAAGGCGCCCAGGCGGTGGCCCAGGTCGGCGACCGGCGGCGGTTCTTCAGCTGGCGTGCGTCGAGCATGGGCCTCATTCTGGCCCTGCTGCTGGGCGCAGCGGCGTTCTTCGTCGCCTGGAACGTGAGCGAACGGCACTCCAGGCTGGAACGCGAGCTGGTGCTGCGCCAGCAGGACAGCTCGGCGCTGGCGAGCGAGGCGCGCCTGTATGCGAAACAGGCGCAGCAAGGCATGCTCGAAAGCGCGGCCAAGCTCGCGCTGGTCGAAGTACGACTGGCCGAAGTGACGCTGCAGCGCGGCCAGTTGGAGGAGTTGCTGCAGTCGTTGACGCGCTCGCGCGACGAGAACCTGATCGTCGACATCGAAGCCGGGATCCGCGTCGCCCTGCAACAAAATGCCATCACCGGCAGCGCCGAACCGCTGCTGACCGCGCTCAAACAAGCCGACGAGCGCTTGCAGCGCCACGCGCAAACCAAGTTCGAGCGCGTGCGGCGTGCCATCGCGCGCGACCTGGACCGCGTTCGCGCCGCCGGCGTCGCCGATGCGTCGAGCCTGGCGATCAAGCTCGACGAGGCGATTCGTCTGGTCGACGAGTTGCCGCTGTTGGTGTCGGTCGAATCGCGCCGGGCATCGCCCAGGGCTCCCGCGCCGGCGAGACCGGCGCCGGCGGGCGCGTCGGGTTTGGGAGTGCCGGCCACCCCGGCCGCCGCCGGCGCCTCGGCACCAGGCGGCGTGCAGCCGGCGCGCAGCGTCGGCCAGTCCTGGGATGGCGCCTGGGAACGCATGATCTTCGAGGCGCGTTCGCTGATTCGCGTGACGCGCATCGACCACGCCGAGGCGATGTTGATCGCGCCCGAGCAGGCCTTCTTCCTGAAGGAGAACCTGAAGCTGCGCCTGCTCAATGCGCGCCTGGCGCTGCTGAGCCGTCAGTTCGAAACGGCGCAATCCGATCTGGCGGACGCGCGTTCGGCGCTCGACCGCTTCTTCGACCGCGCCTCGAAACGCACCATGCTCGCGCAAGAGTTGGTGCTACAAGTCGCCGCGCAGTCTCGCCAGCTGCTGGTGCCGCGCCCCGATGACACGCTGGCGGCGCTGGCCGCGGCCGGCGCGGGCCGCTAGCAGGCCGGCGCCCAGGGCCTCACCCACCACCGTCCATGCGCACCGTGCTGTGGCTGTTGTCGCTGTTCGTGATTGCCATCATCGCGGCGGCGACCTTGGGTACGAACGACGGCCTGGCGTCGTTGTACTGGCGCGGCTGGCGCATCGACCTGTCGCTGAACCTGTTCCTGCTGCTGCTGGCGGCGAGTTGCGTGGCACTGGTGGCGGCGATTCGCGGCGCCATGCTCGTGCTCGAGCTGCCGCAGCGCGCCCTCGCATGGCGTATGGCGCAGCGCGAGCGCGGTGCGCAGCAGGCGCTGCGTGAGTCGCTCGCGTTCTATTTCGGCGGGCGTTTCGCGCGTGCGCAAAAGTCGGCGCAGCGGGCGCTGGCGATTCAGCGCGACACGCCGCAGTTCGAGCGCGACAAACAATTCGCGGTGCTGGCCCACGTGCTTGCCGCGGGCAGTGCGCACCGCCTGCAGGACAGGGCCGCACGCGACGCCGCATTGCACGCAGCGTTCGAGTTGACACCGAACCAGACCGGCGCCGGGCCGGCCGAAGAAGGCGCACGCATGCTTGCTGCGGAATGGGCCTTGGACGACCGCGACGCCGAGCGCGCCTTGCAGTGGCTCGGCGAACTTCCCGTCGGCGTCGGCCGTCGCGTGCATGCGCTGCGCTTGAAGCTGCAAGCCTCGCGTCTCGCGCGCCAGCCGCAGGAGGCGCTGAAAACGGCGCGGCTCCTGGCCAAGCACCAGGCCTTTGCCAGGCCCGCGGCGCAGGGCCTGCTGCGCACGCTGGCGATCGAATCGCTCGACAGCGCGCGCGACGCTGACCAACTGCGGCGCACCTGGCAGCAGTTCGAAGGCGCGGACCGCCGCGACGCCTTCGTCGCCGCACGCGCCGCCATGCACGCCGCCGAGTTCGGCGCGGCAGACGACGCACGCGATTGGTTGCGCCCGTTCTGGGAGCGCCTGGGCGAGTTGCCGGGCGACGAGCGCAGCGCCATCGCGCAGGCTTTGTCGAATTCCGTCGCAGGCATCGGCGCCGATTGGCTGGCGCGCCTCGAAGCCGCTGCCGCTACGTTCCCCCGCGACGGTGCGATCGCGCTCGCCGTCGGCTCGGCGCTGGCCGAGCGCCAACTCTGGGGCAAGGCGCGCCAGATGCTCGAACTGGCAGCGCAAGACACTGCACTGCGGGTGCGCTGGCGCCGTGCAGCGTGGTTGCGCCTGGCGCAGATTGCGCGCGACGAGGGCCAGGCGCAGCGTGCAGCGCAGGCTTACGAATCCGCGGCCTGCCTGGGTGAATAGGCGGCTGAAGCGAGCAGGGGCGCTGCTATACTGCCCGGCCGCGCGGCTGTAGCTCAGTTGGATAGAGTACTTGGCTACGAACCAAGGGGTCGTGGGTTCGAATCCTGCCAGCCGCGCCAGTCAAGACGAGGGTCACCAGGTCAACGCCTGCTGACCCTTGGGTCTTTCTGGCATGCATGCGCCAGAGGGTGCCGGTCCGGTGCCCATGCGCTGCGGGCTGGGCGACATGGCGTGCGGTCGGAAAAGCATGCCAGACCGCAGCTCCTGCGTCGGTGCGACGAATGAGGTCCGTGTGTTGCTCATCGTGTCCCGATCTGCGGCACGCTGAGCCACAGACGGCGCTTGCTTTTGTGTACACAATGCGACACAATGAGCACAGAGTCAGTGAACCCACTGACCGGAGCCTGCTATGGAAACGACGAAGGTCGGCATCCGCGAATTCCGCGCGGGACTGGCCGAGTACATCGCATCGGACAAGCCCGTGGCCGTCACGCGTCATGGTCAGACGGTCGGTATCTTCATCCCGACGCCCGGGCCTTCCCAGGCCGACTTGCTGGCGTTCCAGCAAGCCAGCGCCAAGTTGAAGGCGCTGATGCCGCTCGATGACAACGAGGTCGATGCGATGCTGACGGACTTCAAGGCCGAGCGCAAAGCGGCGTTGGCCCCGCGGCGCAAGCGGCGGTGAGCCCTTGACCGCTCGCGCCATCGTCGTCGATGCCAACATCTTGGTGCGGGCGGTGCTCGGCAGTCGCGTGCCGGAACTGCTCACCGCTCATGCTGCGCAAGCGATCTTCCTCGCGCCCGACATCGCCTTCGACGAAGCGCGAGAGCACCTGCCCACGGTGCTGGCCAAGCGCGGCAGGTCGGCCGAGGCGATCCAGGCGGCGCTCGAGAAGTTGGAGACCCTGGCGCACGTGATCGTGCCCGTACCTGCCGAGTCCTACTTGCCGTTCAGAGACCGGGCGCTGGCGCGCATCGGGCGACGCGATCCCGAAGACTGGCAGGTGTTGGCATGTGCACTCGCGGCCGATTGCCCGATCTGGACCGAGGACGCGGACTTCTTCGGCGCCGGCGTCGCAACCTGGACCACGCTCAGCGTCGAGCTGTTCTTCACCGAGTCGGATCAAGGTCAGCAGGACGCGTGATCGCTCGCCAGGAGCGTCGCAGCGAGCGCGCTGTCGAAGGCGCGAACCTCGAAAACTTTGGGGGACTTTTGCGGGACTCAGCTCACCAGAACAGTCCAAAACAGCGCGGAATCGGCTGGCACGGACCGCAACGACCCCTGTTGAATGAATGACTTTGCGGAACATCAGGGACTGCGCAGACAGCCTCCCAGCTCCGTTCCGCGCCGCGCGACTGCAGACGATCGGCACTTTGCGGGTGGGTCACCGCAGCGTCGGCGCGGTCGGTCGATCCGAGATCGGCGCCGTCACCGCGGCAGCGCCTGGGCGGGCTGTCAACGCCGGTGCAGACCGACTGAGCGCGGCCCGCCCTCAGGGCGCAGCGTCGACCCGCAGCACAGGGTAGAGCTGGTAGCGCGCATCCCAGGCCGGATGGCGGCGGTAGAAGAAGTCCAGCCGTTGCCGCGGGCTGGCCGCGAAGGCCGGCTCGTCGGCGAGCTTTTTCTGGAAGACCGCAGCCAGCGTCGCATCGGCCGCCAGCTGTTCGCGCGCGACCTGCTCGGCAACATAGTCTTCCATGTACTCCTTGGGCTCGAACGCGGTGTTGAACAGGCCCCAGGCCAACAGCGAATCCGGCGCCTGCGGTTCCAGCAGGGCCATCAACAGCCGCGCCCTGGCCTGGGCGATGGGCACGAACAGCGCGCCGGCGGCCAGCGCCTGCGGCTCGGCCTTCCACTCGCCCTCGAGCTCCAGCCGCTGGTGGCCTTCGAAAGAACCTGGCGCCATGCTCGCCTTGCTGGCGCGGAAGACCTGGCGCGGGGCCTCGGCCAACGGCTGCGCCAGCCGCCGAAACGCGATCGCGTGCAGGCGCAGCAGCGCGCCGATGCGTTCGGCATGGGCGGCGGGCACCAGATAGCCGGCAGCCGGCGCGGCCACGCTGAGGGCCGGCAGCAGGTCGTCGCGCAGCGGCACACGCCAGATCTGCGGCCGGCTTTCGTCATAGCGCGTCATCAGCGCGCCGGAGACCTCGGACGGCGCGCGCGTGTAGGCATAGCCGCGGAACTCGATCTCGCGGCTGCGTTCGCTGGCCGTCCAGCGCAGCGGCTGTGCCTGGCCGGCGAGCCGGGTGGCGGCGGCATCGGCGTCCAGCGCCTGCCGCTGCCAGGTCTTGCCGTGCGCGGCCAGCTGCTGCAGCACGTCGACGATGGTGTTGCGCGTGATGCGCACCCGGGTCGGGTAGTCCTTCAAGGAATGGGTCTCGACCAGCATGCCGAAGCGGTTGCGCAGCGCGAAGTAGCCGTGCGAGAAGCGCGGCGGCGGAACGCCGTCTACAAAGCCTGAGGCGGGGTCGTCTTCCTGGGCGAAGCTCATGTAGAACGGCAGCGGCAGCGAGCCCTGGCCAGCGAGCGCGGCGATGACGCCGTCGCGCAGCTGGCGGCCGCTCTCGCGCAGCGCGGCATCGCCGGTGTGCAGCGGCTCGACCTGGATCGAGATGTCGTGCTCGAATTGCGCGCCGTCGGTGACGTGCAGATCAACGCTCACGAGCGGGTCCCAGCGCTGCACCAGCGCCAGCATGGCGCGCATCTCGGGCGCATCGGCCTTCACGTAGTCGCGGTTCAGGTTGTAGTTCTGCGCCGTCGTGCGCCAGCCCGTCTGCTCGGGGCCGCGCTGATTCGGTCGCTGCCAGGCGCCAAAGCGTTCATGGCCGTCGACATTGAAGACCGGCACGAACACCAGCAGCTGCTGCTTCAGCACGCCCGGCGCGGCCCGGCCCTCGAGCAGCTCGCGCAACGCCAGGAAGCCGGCGTCCTTGCCGTCGATCTCGCCGGCATGGATGCCGCCCTGCATCAGCACCACGGGCAGCTCGCTGCGGCGCGCGGCAGCGGGTGTCAGTGCGCCGCTTTGTGACGCGATCAGCGCCAGCATCGGCCGGCCTTCCGGCGTGCGACCGAAGTTTTCGCAGCGCACCGCCTTGGGGTAGGCGCGGGCGAACTGCCGGCACAGCGTGACGACCTCGTCGTAGCGGCCGGTGCGCTGGTAGCCGCTGCGCTCGGCCTCGGTCTGCAGCAGCGCGGTGCGGGCCGGCGCGCTGTGGACGGGCATGCCGCTGGCGCTGAGCAAGGCGAGCAAGGCGATGAGGGCGGGTCGGACGGGGTGCATGGGTGTCGGCGAGCGTATGCAGCGGGTGCCTGAAAGCGCGCAGCATAGCCGCGCGGCGGCCGGCTGATCGGCATCGACGTCGCACAGTGGCGTCGGCGCGATGCGGCCCTCGGCTGCGGCGCCATGATCCAATCGGGCCCATGCAACCATCAGCCATCCGCCGCGGCGCCTGTGTGCTCGCCGCGCTCGCCATGGGCGCTGCACCCGCGCGGGCCCAGCCCGCCGACAACGCAGCGCCGAAGACCGAATCGATCCCGACCTCGACCTTGCTCGGCTTCGAATCGATCCGGCTGCCGCAGGGCGAAAGACTCGGCCTCGTCGGCACTTCGGTGCTGTTCCAGGTCGGCGAGTCCTGGGGCTTCGGACCGGCGGTGTACGGCGCGGCTACCGGTGAGCGCGGCGGTTTCTTCGTCGGCGGCGTCGAGCTCCAGCACCGCACCGTGCTCGCACAGAAGCTTTCGCTGGCCGCCGGCCTGTACGCCGGCGGCGGCGGAGGCGGCGCTGCGCCGGTGGGCAGCGGCCTGATGCTGCGGCCGGCGGCGACGCTGCTCTACGACCTCGGCCCGGTGCTGCAGGTCGGCTTGTCGGCGTCGTACGTCAAGTTCCCGAGTGGCGAGATCGGCAGCGGCCAGCTCGGCCTGGTGTTCGCCTGGCGCGACGAATACCGCCACTACGACGCAGGCGACGCGGGCCAGCGCGTGTTCTCCGGCTGCGCCTGCGGCCTGGGCTTCGAGCGCATGGCCGCGAGCGCCGGCGCGTACCAGTTCACCGATGGCAGCGGCCGCAGGATAGGCCTGGTCGGTGTGCGCGCCGAGCGCCGCGCCAGCAGCAGCGGCGTGAAGCTCGGCATCGAGGCGTCGGCCGCGGCGCGGGGCGATGCGGCAGGCTACATGGAGATCCTCGGCGGCGCGGGTTGGAGCATTGCGCCGCTGCCCGACGCGCTGCCGAGCCTGCGCCTGGGTCTGCGCGGCGCGCTCGGCCTGGGCGGCGGCGGCGCGGTGCCCACCGGCGGCGGCGCGATCGCCAAGGCTGCGGCAACGCTCGAATTCAGCCCCGCCAGCGGCTGGGCTGTCGGCATCGATGGCGGCTACGTGCACGCGCTGAACGGCACGCTGCGCGCGCAGACGGCGCAGGCCTGGATCGGCATCGACCTCGAACCCGCACTCGGCGCCGGCAGCGACCCCCACGCCACTGTCGTACGCACCGAATGGACCGGCGCGCTACAGCACCATTCACGCGTCGAACGCACCGACGGCAGCGTGCGGCCGCTCGACACGATCGGCCTGAAGCTGACGCGCTACGTGATGCCCAACCTCTACATCACCGGCCAGGCGCACAGCGCGTACGCGGGCGGCGCCGGCGCGTACTCGATCGGGCTGCTCGGCGCCGGTGTCGCAACGCGGTCCGATGCCGGCAGATCGGGTGCGCCGCGCGTCGGTTTCGAGGCGCTGGTCGGCGCGGCCGGCGGCGGCGGCGTCGCGACTTCCGGCGGTGCGATTGCACAGGGCGTCGCGTGGGCAGGCTGGGGCAGTTCGGCCAAGAGCGAGTGGCGCGTCGGCGTCGGCGCCGAGCGTTCGCTGCACGGCGCGCTGCGCAGCCCGATCGTCGAGCTGTCGTGGACCCGGGCCTTTGGGCTTGCCGGGGGTTGAGTTAACTCAGATCGCCGACCCGGGATCGACATCGGTGCGATCAAAGGGCTGAACGAACTTCCTTCGCCGCATACTCCGGGCGGATATCGAAGCGCAGGCAGCGATGCGCGGATCGCAACGCCGCTTCAGCGCTCGCGGCTTGCGCTGCGCGCGCGAAGATGAACCCGAGGTAGCTTGCAGCGTCGGGCGGCGGCGCAATCATCTGGCCGGGCTGCGCCGTGATCGTGACGCCGGTGACTCCGGGTACCGACTGCGCAGCATCGAGACCCGCAACACCCTGGTAGATGCCGCGCCGCGGAATCGGGATCATCATCACTCCCGCGGCGCCGGCCTCGCTGTTCGCGCCGATCGCGGCGCTGAGCTCGCGCACCGGCGCCGTCGGTTCTGCCACCACCTGGCGCAGGATCAGCTCCTCCAGGCTCATGCCCAACGAATGCCTGAGCACCCGAGCGCACAGGCCCCCGATCGAGCGCGCAGCAATCTCCAGCAGCCAGACGCCGCGCTGATTGACGCGCATCTCGGCGTGCACCGGTCCGGTCACGAGCCCGGCAGCGTTGCAGGCGCGAGCCACTTCGGCGCCGATGCGTTCCTGCAGCGCTGCCGGCAGTCGCGACGGAGTGACGTAGATCGTTTCCTCGAAGTACGGCCCGTCCAGTGGGTCGGGCTTGTCGAACAGCGCCAGCGTCCTGAGCTCGCCGCGCACGAGGCAGGCTTCCAGCGCGTACTCGCGTCCGGGCATGAAGGTTTCGACGATCAGGCCCAACTCCTGGGCGTCGCGGTCTGCCCGGCGCTGGATCGCCCGCACCTGATGCACGGCACGCAGCAGCGTCTCGGAATCATCGGCACGGATCACGCCGCGGCTCGCCGACAGACGCCGCGCCTTCACGACCACCGGAAACGTCAAGGCATTGACCAGCGAGCGCGGGTCTGCGTCGCTGCGCAAGTGATGAAACCGCGGACACAGGAATTGCTGCTGATGCAGCAGCTGGCGAAACTCGAGTTTGTCGCGCACGCGGCGCACCGCGCCGGCGGCGTTGCCCGGCAAGCCAAGACGTTGCGAAATCAGCGCGGCCAGCTCGACACCCGAATCGTCCACCGCAAGCACGCCATCGAGCGTGCCACCGAGCTCGCGCAGAACGGTGTCCACTGCCAGTTCGGGCTGGTCGAAATGCAGCGCCATGATGGGCGGCATGCCCCAGCTCGGCGCGAGCCGGTGGCAGTAGTTCGCCGCAGCGATGATCTCGACGCCCAGCGCTCGCGCAGCGGCAACGAAGTCGTCGTTGCGGTAACCGGTGGTGGGCAGAAGGAGCAGGACGCGCTTCATGCTGCGCCGAGTTCAAAACGACTGAAGCTGCTGCTCGGTCGGCTCGGCACAGCAGTACCAGGGCTCCGACAGATGCGGGATCGCCGAACCGAGCTCGTCTGGAAGTGCTGGCACGCAGCGCTGCGCAGCCTCGTGTGCCATGCGCCAGATGGCGGCGAAAACTTCGCGGCGTGGCAGGCGCTGCGCTTCGGATCGGGCGATCAATTGCTGCAGGTCGCGCTGCAACAAGTCGACCCGGGCATCGGCATGCTGCCACGGATAGCCCAGGTGCCTGGCGTCGAACGCCATCAGCTGCTCCTGGAAGCCGGGCAGTTGCAGCAGATACGATCCCGCGGGAACCAGCAGCCGGATGCAGAGTTGCACCGGGGGCACGCTCTGCACCAGCTGCAACTCGAGCAGCCGCTGCAGCAGCTCGATGTAGCCATGCAACGTCGTCCACGGGGTGAAAGCGACAAAAGTCGGAGCGAGCGCGATGCCGGCGGCGCGGGTCAGCGCTACCGCGCGGTCAAAGTCGCGGTTCGTATGGTTCTTCGCGAGCAGGCGCAGGATGGCGTCGTCCACCGCCTCCACCGCGGAGGTGATGAACAGGCAGCCGCAGCGCCGCAGCTCGGGCAGCATTTCAGCGTGAGCGATAAGGTGCTGGATCTTGATCGTGGCGTCGAACGTGGTTGCCGGAAACTCTTCGTGCAACGCCCGCGCCAGCCTCAGGCCATGGGTCGGGCCGTTGAAGAAGTCCGGGTCGCCGAACGAGATATGCGCCGCCCCTGCGCTGACCTGCTGCCGGATGTCCTGCATGACCACGCCGGCTGGAACGATGCGAAACGTTCCCTGGTACACCGGCACCACCGGGCAGTGCCGGCACAGGTGCTTGCAGCCGCGGCTGCCCTCGGTGAAGCCGACGACGCGGGTCGATGCGTCGGGCAGCACCAGGTGCGCGTAACGCGCGAGATGGGGCAGGTTGCTGCGGTCCGGCATCTCGAACGGGATCTTGTCCAGGCTGATGAGCGGCTGACTCTGAGCGCCGCCGAACCTGCCGCCCTGTGTCGAGCTCCCCGAGGGGGTGAAGTCAACTTGGGAGCGGCCCGGCGTTTGGTTGAAAGCTGTGGCCGTTGCGCCTTGGGTCAGCCGCGCTGCGTTCGCCCGCAGTTGCTCGCCAAGCGACAGCAGCGCAAGCTCCGACTCGCCGCCCAGCACGCTGCCCGCGCCCAGCCCGCGCAGCAACTCCGCGTTCATCGGCGCATACAGCCCATAGACGCAAAGGTGAGCGTTCGGAGCGAGCGCCCTGATCCGGGGCAGGGCTTCGATCGCGATCCGGGTTGCGGTATGCATTCCGACATGAATTGCCACCAGGCGCGCATGTCGCAGAGTGTCGGGATCGAGTTTTTGCAGCGAGAGGTCGAGACACGCCACCGCAAAGCCCGCGCGCTTTAGTAGCGCGGCAGGCTCGGCCAGCGCGAACGGCTGGCGCCCCAGCTCATAGGGATTGACGAGCACGACCTCGAAGCGGGCCGCCACTGCGGGCAATGGCGCCGACCCGATGCATGGCCGAGGGAGCGCAACAGCGGTTTCGAGTTCAGCTGTTTTGATTGCGGCTCTTTGGATTGCAGCTATTTCGATTGCGCCTATTTCGATTGCGGACGCTGCTCGAAAGGCGCGGCGCCCGGCTCGCGGCTTGCCCCAGCCGCTTTCATGCGCTCCAGGTATTGCTGCCACAGCGAGTCGCGGTTGCTGCCCAACCAGAACAGATAGTCCCAGGAGTAGATGCCCGTGCTGTGGCCGTCGGAGAACGTCGGCAGCACCGCGTAGTTGCCGACCGGCTCGAGCGCCGAGATGTCGACCTCGCGCTTGCCGACCTGCAGCACTTCCTGGCCGGGCCCGTGGCCGCGCACTTCGGCTGACGGCGAGTACACGCGCAGCAGTTCGAAACTCAGCTCGAAACGGCTGCCGTCCGAAAACTCGACTTCCATCACCCGCGACTTCTGGTGCAGCTTGATGTCGGTGGGTTGCGGTGGGCTGTTGTCCATGGGTGAGGTTCAGGGGTCAGAGTGTGCGCAGCAGCAGCTTGCTTCGCTACTTCTGCAATGGCGGGGTATAGCCGGCAGCCACATCGGCTCCGCTGCCGAAAAAATACTTGTCCATCTACTGCACAAGGTAGTCACGTGCCTTCTTGTCGGCGAGGTTGAGCTGGTTCTCGTTGACCAGCATCTTCTGCTGCTCAAGCCACTGCATCCATGCTTGCTTGGACACGCTCGCGAAGATCCGCTTCCCGAGTTCGCCCGGATAGGGCAAATAGTCGAGCCCCTCGGCCTCGCGACCGAGTTTGATGCATTGAACCCAACGCGCCATGCACGCACTCCACACGCCTGGCAGCCACGCTGAGCCGTGGGTCGAGCGTGGGTCGAGTATAGGCAGGCGAATGCCCCTGCTCAGAACGCACCCGTCGCGGATCCGCAGCGTGGCTTGCGGCCGAGTTGCGTGCCGCACCAGACGCGGCGCTCGGCAAACAGGCGAGCAAACCGTCAGCATCGTCACCGAACACGACGTTGCGCGCAGCCCCGTCCTGCGCAGGCGCTCGCCGAAGGAAACGCCGCTGCGCAACATCATGACGACGTCGGTCATGGTCATCCCGCGCAACGCACCGGCGTCGAATGCATGGCGCCGAAGACCGAATACCGCGTGCGCCATTTGCCGGGGATGCATGACAGCCGCCTCATCGGCGTGGGCTCGTTCGCAGGCGTGGTGAAGAGCAGCATTTCCGGGCAGAAGGTCATGATCGAGGAACTCGAACAGGACATTGCCGGACAACGGGGTTGATGCCGGCGCCTCCGAGGTGGATTGGGAGCGCGATCGCGGCGGGCAGGCGCCGTGCCGGGGACGGCGTGCCGGCCGCTCGTTCGACGTGCAGCACAGAAATGGTATTGCTGCGGTTGGGGGTTTTGGCAGGTGACAGCTTTTGCGAATCGGTGTACAAGTGAAGCAAAGGGGGAGAGGACCATGCGCAGACGAATCTACTGGCTGTTGCCCGACCTGGCGAGCGCGATTCGGACCGAGAACGACCTGCTGCTGGCGCGTATCGCGTGGCAGCATATCCATTTCGTCGGGCGCGAAGACGCTGACATGACCGGGCTGCACGCCGCCAACGTGCTGCAGACCTCGGACGTCGTTCGTTCCGCCCAGGCCGGGCTCGTGATCGGTGCGGCGGCGGGCGCGGTGCTCGGCGTGGTCGGTGCGCTGCTCTTCCCGTTCGGCGAGAAGCCGTCGTATGCTGGCATGGCAGCGGTGCTGGCGATCGTCGGCGCAGCCTTCGGCGCCTGGGCGTCCAGCATGATCGGTGTCTCGACTCCCAGCCAGCGCCTGAAGCGCTTCGAACCCGCCATTGAGCAGGGGCAGATCCTTCTGATGGCTGATGTGCCGCGCTCGCGTGTCGAGGAAATCGAGGAGCGTTTGCAGGCGTTGCATCCCGAAGCCCACCTCGAGGGCGTCGAGCCGAACATTCCTGCGTTCCCCTGAGGGGCGAGGCGGTGGTCCAATGCCTGTGTCTTGGAGGTGAGCATGGAACTTAGACTGAATCTGCATCGCTGGGAGCATCGCGAGCCCGACTGGGCTGCGGCAATGGTCGCTGGGTTCGCCGCCGGTGCCATCTTGATGGTGCTGGAATTGGCGTGGGCGGCGCTCTCCGGCAACAACGGACCGTGGCGCATCTCGCAGCTGGTGGCCGCCCTCACTTTGGGGACGGGTTCGCTGCATGGGTCTGCGTTTGCCTTCGATGGCGTGGTCGTGGGCATGGCGCTGGCCACCCATTACCTGCTGGGCGTCGCGTTCGGCATGGTGCTCGGCTATTTCCTCGCTGGCTTCCACTACGACACCACCCTTGCGGCCATGCTGCTGATCGGCGCGGCCTTCGGAGTGTTGCTCTACCTGATCGATTTTCATGCGCTCACGCACGTGTTCCCATGGTTCACGGAGTTGCGTGGCTGGACGACGCTCGTCGCGCATCTGGTGTTCGGCCTGAGCGCCGCGCTCTTGTACTGGAAGCTGGCTCGGCGCGGGGTCGAATCGGAAAGCGGCCGCTGATGATGCGGGCCGTCGCGACACTCCGGTGGCCTTTGTCGCTACGGCCCTTGCGGAACCACCTCGAGCCGTACTTTGAGCTCACCAAGCCGCGGGTGGTGTCGCTGATTGCATTTACGGCCGTGGTCGGCATGTTTCTCGCTACGTCCGGTTTTGTGCCAGTTAATATTCTCGTGCTGGCCACGCTTGGAATCTCCCTGGCAGCAGGATCTGCCGCGGCCTTTAACCATATCCTCGAGCTACGCGTCGACGCAAGCATGGCGCGCACGCGGGCGCGCCCGCTGCCGGCTGGCAAGCTGACCCCGCGCCGAGCAATTATCTTCGCATCGATACTCGCCTTGCTTGCGGTGACGATACTGGTTTTCGGCGTCAACACGTTAACTGCCGCGTTGACGTTCTTGTCCCTCATTGGCTACTCCGTGATCTACACGCTGTTCCTGAAGCCCGCAACGCCGCAAAACATCGTCATCGGCGGCGCCGCTGGCGCCGCACCCCCCGTACTGGGGTGGACTGCGGTAACGGGGAATGTTGACAGCGATGCGTTGCTGCTGTTTCTCATCGTCTTCGTATGGACGCCGCCGCATTTCTGGTCGCTGGCCCTCTACCGAGAGAAGGAATACGCGAAAGTCGGCATTCCGATGCTGCCCGTCACGCATGGCAGCGAATTTACGCGCCTCTGGATTCTGCTCTACACGATTCTGCTGGCGGCGATTACGTTGCTGCCGTTCGCCACGAGGATGAGCGGGCTGCTTTACCTGATCGGCGCACTAGCATTGAACGCGGGGTTTATTGCGTATGCTTTGAAGCTTTACCGTCACTATAGCGACGCGCTTGCCCGCAAGACCTTCGGCTATTCGATCAGGTATCTGGCGGCGCTGTTCTCGTTGTTGCTGGTCGATCATTACCGCAACGGGGTCACTGCGGCAGTTCAATCTGTCTTCTATTGAGATGGCTGCGCGCAGGGATCTAAAATTCCGCCGCACTATAACAACCGTCACGGTCGCGGCGATACTCGCCGGAATATGGCTCACCGGCATATATCTGGAACACGATTCGCGGGCCGCTCTGCTGCCGAGTCAGGTGATCACAGTATTTTCTGAGCTGAGGCCACTGACGGCCTTTACGCTCACCGATCACAAAAATCTCGCATTCGATCTTGCAAGCTTGAACGGTAAATGGTCGTTTCTTTTTTTCGGCTATACGCATTGCCCGGACGTTTGCCCGACGACCTTGGCTGTACTGGCCAGCGTGCGTGCCAGCCTCGCCGGGAGTGCGGTCGGTGCCGAAGACATCCAATTCGTCTTCGTTTCAGTCGATCCAAATCGCGATACCGCTGGCAAGCTCAGGCAGTACGTCAATTATTTTGATCCGGCTTTACTCGGTGTGACAGGAGACAACGCGCAGATTGCGAACCTGGCCGGTCAACTCAGCGCCGTCTATCAGGTAATGATCACACCGGGTACGGATAACTATCCGGTCTATCATACGCCGGCAGTATTTCTAATTGATCCACAGTCTCGATACCACGCCCTGTTCACACCGCCTCTTGATGCGGAGGCTATCAGCAGGTCTTTCAAGATTGTACGGGAGCTTCAAGCACGCAATTGGCCATGAAATACCGACATTCGCTGGGCCTGATCTTGGCGCTGATCCTCGTCCACTCTGCGAGCGGGGAGCCGAGCGTTTCTGTATCCGATGCCTGGATCCGGGAAGCGCCGCCCGGCGTCAGCGCGATGGCCGGATACATGGAGTTGCGAAACAACACTTCACGGCCACAGGTACTCGTGGCTGCCGGCAGTTCAGGGTTCGAGAGCGTAATGATCCACCGTACCATCGTCAAGGACGGCATGGCCGCCATGATGCACATGTCGCAGGTCGAGCTTAAACCAAAGGCAAGTTTAACCTTTGCGCCGGGGGGTTATCACCTGATGCTGATGGGTCCGAAGCGGGCACTCCGAGCCAGCGAACCGGTCATCGTCAACCTTGAATTCGAAGGTGGTCTTGTCTTGCCCATCACCTTCGAAATAAGGAAGTGAGATTCGTCGATTATTTCAATGCATTTCCGAAAAATATGCCGCGCGTAATAAAAGTGTAGTCCGCCTCAAGCGCCCCGATTCCCAAGAGTACCATCAACAAGACCGGTGGGAGCACGATAGCATAGATCAGGGCGGGCCGCTCCCAAAGCATGTGCATGAAAACGGATACGATCAGCCCCGCCTTCAGCAGCATGAACACGACGATCAGAGTCCACCTCAGGTAACCATGAAAGTGGAAGTAGTCGACCAGATAAGACGCTGTGCTTAGAATAAAAAGCAATCCCCAGATCTTGAGATAAATGCCAATCGGGTGCTGTTGCCCTTCTGCGTGCGCCATTATTTCCCCTACCAAAGATAGTAAAGTGCGAAAATGAATACCCACACCAGATCGACGAAGTGCCAATACAGGCCCATGATTTCGACGATCTCGTAGTTCCCCTTCCTGCCGGTCAGGAAGCCCGGCTTCTGGCGATCCAAATCTCCTCGTATCACCTTGGTCGCGACGATGATCAGGAATATCACGCCGATCGATACGTGCGTGCCATGGAAGCCTGTGATCATGAAGAAGGTCGAGCCGAACTGGGCCGCGCCCATCGGATTCCCCCACGGACGCACGCCCTCTTCGACGATCAACTTGGTCCACTCGAAGGCCTGCATGCCGACGAATGTCGCGCCCAGCGCCGCCGTGATCAGCAACAGGATGAAGGTCACCCTCTTATTTTTTTCATAACCGAACTTGACGGCCATGGCCATCGTCCCGCTGCTGCTGATCAAGATGAAGGTCATGATCGCGATCAGGATGAGGGGGATTTTCTTCCCGAACAGCGTCAATGCGAAGACCTCGCTCGGATTGGGCCAAGGGTCCGTTGTGGACATTCGCACCGTCATGTACGAGATCAGAAAAGCGCTGAAGATGAAGGTGTCGCTGAGCAGGAAGATCCACATCATCGCCTTGCCCCATGGGACCTTCTTGAAGGCGCGCTGGTCGGAGGACCAGTCGGCGACGAAGCCTTGCAAGCCCTCAGGCAACTTGGGCAGCGCGAGGGGTTGTCCGCTGGCGGTCGGCGATGCTTGTGTCATGTTCTTCGAGGCCCGTTTACCTGATTCCACAGAGTTTCAACAAGAGGTCCAAATTGTTGCCTGTAAACAGCAAACCGAATAGGACCAGCCAGACCAGCAGCAGGAAATGCCAATAAACGGCACACAATTCCACGCTGCGCGCTATTTTGATCACATCAAACTTACCCCACACTTTCGCGACAGTTCTGGCCCAGGCCACCAAACCGCCCAACAGATGCACTCCGTGCAATCCCGTGATCAGGTAGAAAAACGCGATTGCAGGATTCGTCACTTCAAAATAAACCATCGTGGCCAGCTGCCGCCAAGCCAGCAGCTGCCCGAATAGAAAGACAATCGTGAACGCGCCGGCGGCAAGCAACCCGAATCGCATGCCATCCATTTCTCGACGACGGACTGAATACCGCGCCCATTCCAGGGCGGCACTACCCAATATCAGTACGAATGTATTCGCCCACAACAGCCTTACTTGAGGTGCGGGGCGCCAGTCTTCGTACGCCATCCGCCCTCCATAGGCGATCACCAGGAGCATGAATAGAACCGCGACCACGGCTAGAAAGACCCGCAGCGCGACTTTCTTCGAAAGCTCGGAGCCCGGGCCTCCGGCGTAAAGGTCATCGACCCTGCCCTGCGCCGCCATCCAGGGCTTGGCGGTCAGTTCATGAAAAATATTCACGGTCGTTATATCCTGTGCTTCCGCAGCGCTACGTCTTATTCGCAATGCCGGTGACATCGCGTGGTGGGACGTTCTGCGGAATGAAGTCCTGCGCGGCGCCCGGCACGCTGTAATCGTACGCCCAGCGATAGACCACCGGTAGCATGGCGCCGAAGTTGCCATGCGTCGGCGGGGTATGCTCGGTTTGCCACTCCAAAGTGGTGGCGTTCCATGGATTGCTGCCAGCTGGTTTGCCATTGAAATAGCTCCAGACCAGGTTATATAAAAAAACGAGCTGGAAGGCGCCCACGACAAGTGCTGCGATGGTGATACCAGCGTTCAACGACTGTGCCGATTCCGGGATAAAGTCGACTCCGGTCACCGCATAATATCGGCGTGGCACGCCCAAGAATCCGAGGTAATGCATCGGAAGGTAAATTGCATAGGTCCCGAGGAAGGTGGACCAGAAGTGAATCTTGCCCATGGTATTGTCGAGCATGCGCCCGGTAATCTTCGGGTACCAATGGTAGATCGCCCCGAACACGACCATGATGGGTGCCACGGCCATGACCATATGAAAATGGGCGACGACGAACATGGAGTCGGAAAGCGGCACGCTTACAGTCACGTTACCGAGGAACAGGCCCGTCAATCCGCCGTGTATGAACGCGAAGATGAACCCGATCGCAAACAGCATCGGGACGGTGAGTTGAATGTTGCCGTGCCACAGCGTCAGCACCCAGTTGTAGACCTTGATGGCTGTAGGAATGGCAATAATGAGGGTGGTGGTTGCGAAAAAGAAACCGAAGTACGGGTTCATGCCGCTCACATACATGTGGTGTGCCCACACCACGAAACTTAGCCCGCCGATGGCCACAATCGCCCACACCATCATTCGATAACCGAAGATATTCTTTCGCGCATGCACGCTGAGCAGGTCAGAGACGATGCCGAAGGCTGGCAGGGCGACGATATAAACCTCGGGATGACCGAAAAACCAGAACAGATGTTGAAACAGAATCGGACTGCCGCCCGCGTGCGCGCTCTGCTTACCCATCGAGACGAGGGCGGGCATGAAGAAACTCGTTCCCAGCGTCAGATCCAACGTCATCATGATGGCGCTGACGAACAAGGCAGGAAATGCCAACAACGCGAGGATAGTGGCCATGAAAATGCCCCATATTGTCAAGGGCAACCGCATCATCGTCATGCCGCGCGTGCGTGCCTGCAGCACCGTCACCACATAATTAAGGCCTCCCATCGTGAAACCGATGATGAACAGTGCCAGAGAAACGAGCATAAGAATAATACCCCAGCTTGCCCCAGGAGTGCCCGGGAGAATTGCTTGTGGAGGGTATAGCGTCCAACCGGCGCCGGTCGGCCCGCCGGGCACGAAGAAACTAGCAAGCAGTAACAGCACAGCGGACAGATAGACCCAGTAACTTACCATGTTGACATAGGGGAAGACCATATCTCGCGCTCCCACCATGAGCGGGATGAGGTAGTTGCCAAACCCTCCAAGAAACAACGCAGTGAGCAGGTATATGACCATAATCATCCCGTGCTGGGTAACAAACTGAAGGTAGTTGCTCGGATTGATAAATGAGAAGCTGTTCGGGAAACCAAGTTGCAGCCGCATCAACCACGACATCACCAACGCCACCAAGCCGATCCCGATTGCGGTGACCGCATACTGGATCGCAATGACCTTGGCGTCCTGGCTCCATATGTATTTGCCAATGAAAGTTTTAGGATGGTAGAGTTCCATCTCCTCGACTTCAAAAGCCGGGGCGAAATCCGATGCGTCATGCGCAGCGTAATCCATCATCACCTCCTGTCAGATATATACAGCACTAGCAACCATGTCATTTCAAGGTATTGATGTAGGCCACCAGGTCATTGATTGCCTGATCGTCCGGGAGAATTGTAGAAATCAATGCCATCTGCGGTCCGTACAGGTCATTTGGATGGGCGCCGCGAATACCATGTTTGAAATTCTTCAATTGCGTCACCAAATACCAATCGCTCATACCATGCAGCCCGGGGGCATTCGTCGAATAGATGCCACGACCCCCAGGGCCGTGACAGGCTTCGCAGGTCACATAAGTCTTTTGACCCGTCTTCGCATTCCCTTTCACGGTGGTCGGTGCAGGCTGATCCGGTAGCGTATTGATATAAGCGACGACATTCGCGATTGCGGCGTCGTCGCCCAGCGTCGCTGCCATCGGAGCCATCATTTGTCCAAAGACATCCTTTTCGTGCACACCCCGGGCGCCCTGTTTATAGTTTTTCAGTTGGCGTTGCAGGTACCAGGCTTCCTGCCCACTCAGTTTCGGCGCATTCAGCGCAGCATTGCCCTGCGCCTCCAAGCCATGGCAGGCGGCACACACGGCAAAGAGTGGCTGGCCCGCTGCAGCATCGCCAGCGGGGCGTGCCGAGGTCTGCGCGAATGTCGGATGGCCCTTTAGCCAGGCCTGAAACGCGGGTTCTTCCTCCACGACCACTTTGCCACGCATCGCGTAATGCGCGACGCCGCACAACTCGTTGCAGAGGAGGTCGAATTTACCGGTTCGGGTGGGCGTGAACCAGATAAACGTGACCAGGCCCGGTACCAGATCCATCTTGGCGCGGAACTGCGGCACGGCGAAGTCGTGCAGGACGTCGATCGAACGCAGCAGCAGCTTGACCGGCTTGCCCACGGGCAGATGGACCTCCGGACTCGAGACCAGCACGTCGTCCTGTCCGTTGGGATCGGCAGGATTCAACCCAAACGGGTTTTTCTCGCTGACATGTCGCGCATCGACCGTACCGAGCTTGCCGTCACTCCCGGGGAAGCGAAAGCGCCAGTGCCACTGCGCGCCCACGGCCTCGACCACCGCCGCCTCTTGCGGGGGGTGGACGAACTTTGCCCAGACAAACAAGCCGGGCGCCAACATGGCGACCACGCCCACGGTGGTGAATCCGGTGAGCCACCATTCCAGCTTCTTGTTCTCGGGTTCGTACTTCGCCCGGCTCCCTTTGCGATGACGGTAGCGAATCACGCAATAGGCCAAGAACAAATTGACGCTGACGAAGACAAACCCCGTGACCCAGAACGTCAGACTGATGGTGTCGTCCATCGCCCCCCAGTTGGAGGCGATCGGTGTGAAATACCAAGGGCTCAGGAAGTGAAACAGGATCGAGCCAACGATCAACAACACCAACGCGATTGCTACGGCCATGGCAGTGGGACCTGGTTGCGGTTCAATTCCTGCAAAGTACACCTCGTCGGCGTCAAATCGTCAAGCCGCAAAGACCCGAGGTGTGCGAATGCGTTGTTGCGCGCATGCCAATCGCCCTCGCCGGCAACGCTTATCCTATCCCAGAGCGCCAGATGCCGAAGATGACCCACAGGCAGTTGAAGACCGCGACCACGTGGTCCAGCGGACCGAGCGCTGATCTCGTGCAGGCGCGGCAGTTCGCGCATTGCGCTGAGCGTCTCGCTGAGCATGGAAAGCTGGCGCGACCCCTCCTGGCCCGCTTGCGCCGAACGCGTGATCGTCGGGTCGAGGCCGCCGCAGGCGTCGGCCAGCGCGCGCTGCATGTCGGCCGGCACTGTTCGGCGCCGAGGGCAAAACCTTGGGTGACCGCGCGCACGCCATCGCTCGAGCCGCGACGATGGAAGTGCCACCGCTGCAAAGCCGACAAGGTCAAGTCACGCACCCTGGCGCGCATGTCCGCAAGCTCGCTGACCGCCTGGCTCGAGGCCTGCTTGATCTTCTCGCCCGTCGCAGCCTGGAGTGCGGATTGACTCATGCACCCTCCTCGATCCGTCGCGACGACCCACGGGTGAATCGATCCTCGACCCGATCCAGGAGCGCCACCCGCAAGCGATCGCGGCGACCAGGTCAATGCAGGTTTCGCTCCGGGTGGTTCGGGTCGAGATCCGGTGTCGCGACGCGCCCATCGTATGCCGCAAGCGTCGTCAGGCGCGCATCCTCCACGGCGCCGCCGACCGTGAAGTGATAGAGCGACTGGAAGCCGATGCCGTCGAGCCCGAACACCTGGTGCACAGGGTCGTCGAAGTAGCAGCCGATGCCCGTGGCGCGCAGACCTGCCGCTTCGGCCTCCAGGTACAGCACCTGCCCGATCAGCCCCGCTTCCCAGAACAGGCGGCGATAGAACCAGGGTCCGTGCCTGAACAGACTCTCCTGGTACTGCGCGATCATCGCGAGCGAAAAGGCGCCATCGCCTGCGATTGCCTGATGGCAGCTCACTTCGGTGGCGAGCCGGGTCGCGTCGCCGCGCGCAAGCAGCCGCAGCGGCAGGTCGGCTGGGCACCCGGGCGGCACCAGCCAGGCGAACTGCGGGTGCATTGCGTGTTGCAATGTGTCGAGCGCGGCCGGATCGCGCGCGAGCGCGTAGAGCCCCGCTGCGAGCCCGTCGACGCGATGCACGAACAGCCCGAGGTGAAGCGTTGCGCCCCACGCAATGCCGTCCCATGGCACCGGGCGTCGGCCCGGCGTCAGTTCGACACGCGGCATCACGCGCGCGAGCATGCGGTAGAAGCGCGTGGCCGAGATCGAGGTCCGGCCGTCGCAGGCCTGCAGGCTGCGCCTTTGCAGGATGATCTGGCCCGCCGCAGTGACGTTGGCGGTGGCGTCCGCGGTGGCCTCGGCAGTGGCGCTGGGCTCACGCCGCCGGGCCTGCGCTCCCGGCAGCTCGATCCCTTGCGCATCAATGCCCGGTGTGCGTGAAGCGAGCGCGACCTCGTCGATCGCCTGCCAGGTGACGGGAACGTCACGGCTGAGCCGGTTCGCGTGGCCGTACCAGCGTTGCTGCGTCAACTCGTGCGCCACGACCGGATCGACATGCGGCGTTGGCCCGCGCGGCGTTCCCGAGCTTGACGCATGCGCCCGGTCACTCGGATAGACGGCCAAGATCAGGCCCGGGTGTTCAGGCTCAGCGCGCGCGAAGTCGTCGGCCCGGTTTAGTCCGAGCAAGTCTTCGATCGTCGCGTCAGCCAGGCCGTGGAGCAGGCACGTGCACCAGCCGAGAGTCGCGGCGGCGAAACGCAGCGCGCCGAGCGCGTGTCCGATATCGTGCTGGCAATAGCGGAAAGCGCGCTCGCCGTACTTCCATGCCTCGCGCCAGTGGATCGACGAGAGCCCAATCAAAAAGGCCTGCGGTGGAAGTGCGCGTGTCAACGCCGAGAACAAGTCGAGCGGGCAGTCGGCGCGGTGCTCGAGGCCATGCTCATTGGCCGCGTAGTGGTACAAGCCCGGGGCGTGCGCCAGCCCGGCGAGCGGCCCGATCAGCAAGTAGCCCTCGGTGGGGTGCAGGTTGCCGCTCGACGGATTGCAGCGTAGCGCCCAGCGCGTGGCACCGGCAAGCTTCCAGGCGGAAATCGCCAATGAATACTCGAACAATCGCGACAACGAATGCAGCGTGAGCGCAGCGCTCGGCACCGATCCGGCTCGGTAGAGGTCGTCGTAGCGCGGCGACAGTGGCTCTACATCCCGGCCGAGCAGCGGCAGCGAAATCAGGGAAGCGCCGTCGTAGCGGCGAAACGGATTCGGCTGATTCGCCCAATCGAGTTGGCCCGGCCCGCTTGCGTAGCGGTTGAAGTGGTGTTTCGTGCGCTCGTGATAGCGCAGCACCGCCTCGAGGTCGTCAGTGTCGTGCATCGTGGCGCTGCTTTGGGGCGGGGCACCCGGCCTGCGGATAGTCTATCGCTGGCGGGCGCCCCCAGGCCGACGCCTCGTGTCGCCTGCCCCCATGTGGGGGTCGGCGAAACTTCGGGCGCCTGTGCGTTTGCTCAAGAGCCGACTGTCTCGCATTGCCCGATACATCCAGCCCGTGCCCGGGGTCCGAAGCGCAGATACTTACGGGCTACAGGAGACCCGAATGACCATGCCACTCAGCGTTCCGGACGAATTCGTCCAGGGACTTTTCAATTCCATCCCAGCTTTCTGGCAGGCCCTGGCCGCGACGTACAGCAAGCCGGTTGAGGGTGCTGGCACAGCCGGTGCCACGCAGTCGGCGCCTGCAGCAATGCCCGGCGGCGCGCTGCACGAGGTGCAGGCGCAATATTGGCAACAGCAGATGGCGCTCTGGGCGGGCGCGCTGGCGAACCCCGGCGCTCAGGCGCCCGAGGCGGTCGCGGCCCCGGAGCGCGGCGACCGCCGCTTCAGCGCCCACGAGTGGCGCGAAAACCCCTTCTACAGCCTGCTGAAGCAGAACTATCTGCTCAACGCTCGTCTGCTGCATGACATGGTCGAGGCCACCGAGCTTGACGCCAAGGCCAAGCACAAGCTGCGCTTCTACATGCGCCAGTTCGTCGACGCCATGAGCCCTGCGAACTTCGCGATGACGAATCCGGACGTCATGAAACTCGCGCTCGAGTCGAAAGGCGAAAGCGTGCTCGGCGGCATGGCCAAGCTGCGCGAGGACATGGAGCGCAAGCGCATCTCGATCACCGACGAAACGGCGTTCGAGGTCGGCCGCAACGTGGCGGTGTCCGAGGGCGCGGTCGTGTTCGAGAACGACTTGTTCCAGTTGCTCCAGTACGCGCCGCTGACAGCGCAGGTCGCGACACGCCCACTCGTCATCGTGCCACCCAGCATCAACAAGTTCTACATCCTGGACCTGCAGCCCGAGAACTCCTTTGTGCGCTTTGCCTGCGAGCAGGGTCATACCGTGTTCCTCGTCTCCTGGCGCAACCCCGGTGAAGAGCAGCGCCACATCACCTGGGACGACTACCTGAGCCAGGGCGCGATGCGCTCGATCGAGGTCGCGCGCGAGATCAGCGCCGCCGACAAGGTGAACACGCTGGGCTGGTGCGTCGGTGGCACGATCCTGGCGTCGGCGCTGGCGGTGCTGCGCGCGAAAGGCGACAAGTCGGTCGCCAGCCTGACGCTGCTGACGACGATGCTCGACTTCACCGACCCCGGCGACCTGGGTGTCTACATCGACGAGCAGGGCGTGTCGCAGCGCGAGCAGACGATCGGCAAAGGCGGCATCTATCCCGGCGCCGAACTCGGCTTCGTGTTCCAGACCCTGCGCGCCAACGATCTCATCTGGCCCTACGTCATCAACAACTACATGAAAGGCAAGTCGCCCGACGCGTTCGACCTGCTCTACTGGAACGCCGACGCCACCAACCTGCCCGGGCCCATGTATGCCTGGTACCTGCGCAACATGTATCTCGAGAACAACCTGCGCGTGCCGAACAAGCTCACGATGTGCGGCACGCCGGTCGACCTCGGCAAGATCGACCTGCCGAGCTATGTGCTCGCGACCCAGGAAGACCACATCGTGCCCTGGCGCGCGGCCTATGGCACGACGCAACTGGTGCGAGGCAAGTCGCAGTTCGTGCTTGGTGCGAGCGGCCATATCGCCGGGGTCATCAACCCCGCCTCGAAGAACAAACGCAACTACTGGGTCGACGGCAAGCTGGGTGCGGACCCCGACCACTGGCTGGCCACCGCAACCGCGGTGCCGGGAAGCTGGTGGACGCACTGGATGGCCTGGCTCAAACCCCATTCCGGCAAGCTGGTCGCGGCGCGCACCGAACTCGGCAACAAGACATACAAGCCCATCGAGCCGGCACCCGGGCGCTATGTGAAGGTCCGTGCCGTCTGATGCGGCAGCGGGATCGATTGCACCGCTTCGGCAACAGCGCAGCAAACTCGATCGGGTCAATCGGCCAACTGATGAGCAGCCGCTGCTCGTGAAGCTGCTGGCGCGGATGAAGGTGAGAGGGTCGTCGCGAAGAACTCCATTGCCGCCAATACACCGCTGCCGGCACGCGGCTCGCCCGACAGCTTCAGACCCATCTCGACCCCGGACAGCGCGGCCATCAGCGTCAGGTCATTGCAGTCGCCGAGGTGACCGATGCGGAACATCCGCCCTTTCAGCTTGCCCAGGCCGGTGCCGAGCGAAAGATCGAAGCGTTCGTGGATCAGCCTGCGCACCGCGTCGGCATCCACACCCGGCGGTGTGACCACACCCGTGAGCACCGGCGAATGCACGCGTTCGTCGGCGCATTGAATCGCCAGGCCCCACGCGCGCACCGCAGCGCGCACCCCTTCGCCCCAACGCTTGTGGCGCGCGAACACGAGCGGCAGCCCCTGTTCCAGCAGCATGTCGAGCGCCTCGCTCAGGCCGTAGAGCAGATTGGTGTTGGGCGTGTAGGGCCAGTAACCGCCCTTGTTCATCTCGACGATCTCGTCCCAGGCCCAGAACGCCTTGGGCAACGTCGCAGTCCTGCTGGCCTCGATCGCCCGGGGCGACAGCGCATTGAAGCTGATGCCGGGCGGCAGCATCAAGCCCTTCTGTGAACCGCTCACCGTGACGTCGACGCCCCATTCGTCATGGCGAAAGTCGGCGCTCGCCAGGCCCGAGATCGTGTCCACCATCAGCAATGCGGGATGCCTGGCGCCATCGATCGCGCGGCGCACGGCGGCGATGTCGGAAGTGACGCCGGTGGAGGTCTCGTTGTGCACCACGCACACCGCCTTGATGCGGTGCGCCTGGTCCTGGCGCAGGCGCTGTTCGATCAGATCGGCCTGCACGCCATGGCGCCAACTCAGCGGCAGGCCCGTGACGTCATCGATGCCGGGCAACGCCAGGAACTCGGGCTTGAGCCCGAGACGCAGCGCCATTTTGTTCCACAGCGTCGCGAAGTGCCCGGTCTCGTACATCAACACGGTGTCGCCGGGGCTCATCACATTGACCAGTGCCGCTTCCCAGGCGCCGGTGCCCGAGGCCGGGTAGATGACCACCGGATGACGTGTCTGGAACACCTGCTGCAAGCCGCTGATCACCTTCTTGCCCAGGATCGCGAACTCGGGCCCGCGGTGATCGATGGTCGGCAGGCTGATCGCCCGCAGGATGCGGTCGGGCACCGGGCTCGGACCGGGGATCTGCAGGAAGTGGCGGCCGCTGGGATGGTTGTTGAGCGCAATCATGGGGGTCCTTGGAATCTTGCTTCAGGTCGATGCGGAAATTGGG
>Ga0315290_10000041_pt1 | contig 71576 bp, 61 predicted proteins | sample YL17G12_0_MG_FD_203627 | JGI IMG/M metagenome (GOLD analysis project Ga0315290, IMG submission 203627) | Sediment microbial communities from Yellowstone Lake, YNP, Wyoming, USA - YL17G12_0 | ecosystem: Environmental > Aquatic > Freshwater > Lake > Sediment | place: USA: Wyoming | collected... | reverse complement strand
GGCGGATGCCGCCTACCCCCCCCCCCCCAATTGCCCCCCGCCGTGGACCACGACTCCCGACCCCTTTGCTCAAGACCTCATGAAGAGCCAAGCCGTGACACAACTGGTCCCGAGCGAGCAGGTCGAGAGGCTGATCCACCTCGCGCGGGGGGAGAAAGTGCTCCTGGACGCGGACCTGGCAATGCTTTACGGCGTCACGACCGGCAACTTGAACAAGGCCGTCAAGCGTAACCAGCAACGGTTCCCGCCGGATTTCATGTTCCAACTCTCCGACGAAGAGACGGCAGGTTTGATCTTCCAATCTGGAAGATCAAAGCAGCGCGGCGGACGGCGGCACAATCCCTATGCCTTCACCGAACAAGGTGTGGCGATGCTCTCCAGCGTATTGCGGAGCGAGCGGGCCGTGCAGGTCAACGTGGCCATCATGCGGACCTTCGTCAGCCTGCGGAGAATGCTGGCCGGAAATGAGACCCTGGCCCGGAAGCTCGCCGAACTGGAACGCCGCCTTGAAGGCCACGACCAAGCCATCAAGTCCCTCTTCGATGCCATGCGCGAACTCATGGCCCCGCCTGCCAAACCCAGGCGCGAAATCGGCTTCCACGCCGCGGGCGAAAAGGCTAGGGATGGCCGTACAGCAGAATCCAAGCGGAAATGAAACCGGCATCATGAGCGACGCGACCTTCACCCACGACGTCTTCCTCAGCCACAGCGCGAAGGACAAGGCGATGGTGCGTGCGCTCGCCGAGCGCCTGCGGGCCGACGGGCTCCGGGTCTGGCTCGATGAGTGGGAGATCCGACCCGGCGACAGCATCCCGGCCAAGATCGAGGAAGGGCTGGAGCAATCCCGGGTGTTGGTGCTCTGCATGTCGGCCCATGCGTTCGGCTCGGACTGGGCGGCGCTGGAGGCCGGCACGTTCCGCTTTCGCGACCCGCTGAACAAGGATCGCCGCTTCATTCCGCTGCGCCTCGACGACGCGCCCATCAAAGGCTCCCTGGCGCAATTCCTTTACATCAAGTGGCTCCCGGCGGCCCGCGAACAGGAGTATCCGAGACTCCTCGAACGCTGCCGACCACCAACGAAGGCGCCGATGACGTTCGATCAGCCCTCGGTGAAGCTGGCTAACTCGGAGGAAATCGAGCGGCCGGCAGAAACCGACGATGAGAAGAAGCGCGCTGCTGAACGAAGATGGCAGTATATCCAAAACCACCCGATTCGAGGCGTCAAAATCCTGTTAGTCCTGAAGGGAGCAGTTGGCTTTGAATGGTTCCGCGAACTCTTGGAAGATACCCGGCTCACTTTTTCGCGGGACGAGCCATCGTTCAAGCTTGGTCAGCTACTTGCAGCTTCACCTGCACCGAATACGAAGGAACCTTCACGCACGATGGAGCAGCCCGTGTGCTCCTTTTGGGAAATCTACCAGCCGGAGGACGGCTACTGGTTCAAGAAAATCGCTCCCACTCCACGCGAATTCTCAAAGGTTGCTGGTTTTGATGCCGTAACCCCGTGGCCGGTGCTTGGCGTCACAGGCGTAGGAAAACTGCAAGACCTCGCGATGTTGACCGACATCGGAGTCTCAATCCCGGCTCGTGCGTACCAAGTCGGAGTGGAAGAGTCTGAAGTAGGATTCCTCGGTGACACCTTTTCTTTCGCAGTGAGATTGTCTGAGCACGGGCTGGAGTTCCTCCATGAGATGTCCCGCGTTCAACACACAGTCGTGAAGGGCGGAAAGCCGACACCAATTGGGAGTCATTTCAGTGGCGTTCAGCTTCTCGAAATGTTCTTCTGCCAGTTGCTTCCCCGCCCCGACAACGCCAGATCGAAGTCGCGCGCCGGGATAACCGGAATGTCTGGCCCCGGAGGCAGGGCGATTTCCTTCTACCCCGCAATGCCGATAGGGTTCACGAAATCGCCCGAATCGAACGAATACACATTCAAGATCACGGTGCCAGCCAAGGTGGATTCCGCTGCGCGGATAGAGGAACTTGAAGCGAAGCTCAAATCGACCCCGACCGACACAAGAGCCTACGGGGAGTTGGCTGCGCTTTACTCGCAAGAGGGCCGATTGCAGGACGCCATGAAATGCCTGGAAGCAGGTTTCGAGAAAGCCCCACCGACGGCGGAAGTGCATGGACTGATGGCTCAATTCTTAGGGGAGGTAGGCCGCCACGATGAAGCCTTGGCGCATCTGAAGAGAGCGGAAGTCTTGGCACCGAAGAACACCATGGTGCAAACCAACCTCGGTGTTTGTTTGAACGCACTGGGCCGGGATGATGAAGCGCTGGCTCACTTCCGAGCCGCAGCGCACATAGAACCCTCAAGCGCGGACTATCAGTTCAACCTGAGCCTTGCGCTTGCGGGTGTGAAACGCTACTCCGAAGCTCTGGCTCCGGCCAAACGCGCCGTTGATCTGGCTCCCGAAAGCGCCACGGCTGCAATGCGCCTTGGGGTTCTGCTCGAAATAGAGGGACGAAACACTGAGGCCACGCCTTTCTTGCAGCGGGCGGCAGAATTGTCCCCTGACGACGCTGACGCCCAAGAACTCTGCGGGCAACATTTGGCGAACTTGGGCGACCATGAAAGAGCCGTTGTTCATTTGCAGCGTGCCCTCGACATCGAGGAAAATGCCCGGCGATGCAATCTGCTTGGAGCATCGCTTGCAGACCTCGACCGATGGGCGGAGGCGGAAACTGTTTTTCGTCGCGGGATAGGATTGCAGCCGAAAGATTCAGCCCTCGTGGCGATGGAGAATCTCGGAGCAGCCATTGCCAACTTGGGTAGATGGGCCGAAGCCGCCGAGGTGTATGAAGGGTTGCTTCAAGCCAATCCAAATAGTGTCAGTGCCCGACAGAATCTCGCGCTATTGCGCAATATGCAGGAGGAGTCCTCCATCGTGCTCGACACCGAGAGCAAGGAACGCGTGCTGGTGGGCGAGGTGATCTCCACGGTTGCCCTGGCCGGGCAGATCTGCCGGGAGTTCAACGTCAGCGATCAGGGCATTGACATGGAGATTGAGTTCACCGACGACGCCCACGAGGCCACCGGCGCGAAGGTCTACCTGCAACTCAAGTCGGGCGATTCCTACCTGCGCGAGCGCAAGAGCGACGGCGCGGAAATCTTCACGATCAAGGACGAGCGGCACGCCCGATACTGGATGGCGCAGGCGTTCCCCGTGCTGCTGGTGATCCGGAATTCTGAGGGCGAGGTTCGCTGGATGGAGGTCCGCGACTGGCTCAAGCGTGAGAGCAACGACGGCCGGAAGCCGGTCAAGCAGATCGTCTTCGCGGGCGAGCGGTTCGACGTGATGAGCGTGCGCCGCTGGCGGGACAGGGCGCTCGGCCGGGGTTTGCCGTAGGGGCCTTCTGGCGGATGGGGAACCGCGGTATAATGGAACAAACCGGATGGGCAACGCACATGCATAAGATCACTGCGGTTAAGGTTCTGGAAGGTCTCCGCCTGGACCTCACCTTTGATGACGGAGTGCGTGGGACCGTGGACCTCTCCGACCTGGCCGGGAAAGGTGTCTTCGGCTTGTGGCTCGACCGCAGTGCTTTTGAGAAGGTCCGGATCGGCTCCTCCGGCGAGCTTGCCTGGGGAGAGCAGATCGATCTCTGCCCGGACTCGCTCTACCTCAGGATGACCGGAAAGGAGCCGCAAGACATTTTCCCTTCATTGCGGCACGAGCCGACCCATGCCTGAGATCAGCCGCTTCTTCGGAGTTGTGATCAAGATGTTCTTCAACGATCACAACCCACCGCATTTCCATGCGGAGTATGGGGACAACTTGGCATTGATCGACGTGCGGAACCTATCGGTCTTCTCTGGTCGGCTGCCGCCTCGCGTCCTGGGGCTCGTCATCGAGTGGGCGACCCTGCACCGACAGGAACTCCTCGATGACTGGGAGAGGGCAAGGGCCCAACAGGAATTGCATAAGATCGCGCCGCTTGAATAGGTGCGGCGGCGGGTGGCACTGGCGTCTCGCCAATGCCACCCAGCACTGCTTCTGCCGAAGCAGTGGCACACGGCAGCACTGGCTGGCAAGCAGCCAGTGCCACCCGGGGATTCACGCCTCGGCCACCACCGGGTTGCGGAGGATGCCGAGCCGGTGGATCTCGACCTCGACCACGTCGCCGGGCTGGAGAAAGACCGGGGGCTTGCGGGCAAAGCCGACGCCGGAGGGCGTGCCGGTGAAGAGCACGTCGCCGGGCGAGAGCGTACACACGCCGGAGACGTAGGAGACCAGCTTCTCCACGGGGAACAGGAACTGGGCCGTGCTGGAATCCTGCATCACCCGGCCGTTCAGCCGGAGCTGGATCGCAAGGTCGTTGGGGTTGGGGATTTCGTCGGCGGTGACGAGCTCGGGTCCGAAGGGGGCGAAGCTGTCGAACGACTTGCCCAACAGCCACTGCCCGCCCGGCTTGCGGAGCTGCCAGTCGCGGGCGGAGACGTCGTTGCCGCAGCAGTAGGCGGCGACGTGCCGGCGGGCCTGGTCCTCGGGGATGTGCCGCCCGCCCAGGCCGATCACCGCCACCAGCTCGGCCTCGTAATCGACCTCCTTGCTCAGGCGCGGCAAGACGATCGGGTCGCCATGGGCCCGGACCGTGGTGGGGAATTTTGAGAAGATGACCGGGACCGGCGGCGGCTCGACCCCGCCTTCCTTGGCATGATCGGCGTAGTTCAGCCCGACGCAGATCACCTTCTCCGGGCTGGGGATGGGCGGGAGGAGCTTGATGCCCTCGGCGGGCATGGCCTTGCCGGCGGCCAGGGCCTCTTGGGCCCGGCGGAGTCCGTCGGGGCCCTGGGCCAGGAGGGCCTTGATGCACGCGGGGACGCTCGCGTCGGAGAGGTTCAGGTCGACCAGCATCCCCTGGCGGACTCCCGCGACCCGCGGGCCCGTGCTGCTTTGATAGGTCACCAATCGCATGAATGGCTCCTCGTTGCGTTGGGTGGTGAGTGCCGTTGGTGGTTCCGTGGCGACCGCCGCCTTCCGGCGGCGGCTGTGAAACCTGGTGTCAGGGATGCTGCACTACGGGATTCGATTGCGTATCTTATCCTTGTCGGCAGCGGCGGGCAACAGGCCCTGCCCGCCGGGTGCGTTTGGTATAATCTCCGTGACGTTGTGGTCATCGTGGCACCTGCGAAGTGCTCTCACGCTGGAGGATCTTCGATGTCTATGGACCGCCGCCGATTCGTTGCCGGGGGCCTCGCGGCAGGCGCCGGACTGAGCGTGGCCGGGGCAGGCCCGAGCCGGGCGGGGCAGCCCCGGGCCGAGAGCGGTGCCCGGCGGGGCAACCCGATCGCCGTGTCGACGTATTCCTTCTGGCAATTCCGCGAGGAGGCGAAGGTGCCCATCGAGCGGTGCATCGACCTGGCGGCCGAGATGGGCTTCGACGCGGTCGAGATCCTCGAAATGCAGATGGACCGCACGGACAACGCCTACGTGCAGTCGCTCAAACGGCGGGCCCTGGTCAACGGGCTGGCCCTGTGCGGGCTGTCGAGCCATCAGGGGTTTCTGTCGCCCGACGCCGCCAAGCGGAAACAGAACGTCGACAGGACGATCGCCAGCATCGAGCTGGCCTACCGGCTGGGGATACCCACGGTGCGGGTGAACACGGGGCGGTGGGGATCGATCAAGGATTTCGACGAGCTGATGCGGCTCCGGGGGATCGAGCCGCCCCTGCCCGGCTACACCGAGGAGGACGGCTTCCCGTGGGTCATCGAGAGCTTCCGTGAGTGCCTGCCGGCGGCCGAGAAGTGCGGCGTGGTGCTGGGCCTGGAGAACCACTGGGGTCTGGGGCGAACCCCGGAAGGCGTGTTGAGGATCGTCGAGGCGGTCAAGTCGCCCTGGCTCCAGGTGACCCTCGACACCGGGAACTTCCTGGACGACCCGTACGAAAGGCTGGAAAGGATCGCCCCCAAGGCGACGTTCGTCCATGCGAAGACCTACTACGGCGGCGGGATCTGGTACGCGGTGGAGCTGGACTACGCGCGGATCGCCGCCATGCTCCGCAAGGCGGGCTACCGGGGGTACGTTTCGCTGGAGTACGAAGGGCGCGAAGACCCCAAGGCGGCGGTGCCCAAGAGCCTGGCGGTGCTGCGCAAGGCGTTCTCGGCGTGACGGCCTGACGACGGCCAGCGGGCGCGACGATCGCCCGCCGCAAGATCAAGGGGCGCTCAGGGGGCATCGCGTTCCACGATGCCGCTGACGGGCAGCTCGAGGACGTCGTCTTGGCCGGGCTTCGCACCCTGCTTGGCGGAATGGATCCTGATCACGCCGCTGAAGCGGCCTTCCTTCTGAGGGGCATGGACGGAGACGCGCAGGTCATCGGCCGATGGGCCGATGTCCGCCTGAACGCACTCCAAGTCGCTTCGCGCCTTCAGGGCGACGGGAAGAGCCGCGTCGGAGCGCTTCAGGGGAATCCGCATTTGGACCTTCTGGCCCGGCTTGAGCGTCCCGAAGAACAACTCGCCGAGCGGGAGCGAGATCGGCGGCTCCACGTGCAACGACACGGGCACCTGGGTGGGAGCCTCCAGCCCTTCCCAGGCCAGACGAAGAGTGAAGTCATGCTTCCCGATCGGCAGGGCCCGCCGGGTCTCCAATTGGATCGTCGCGCGATCCACCGCGAGAGGGCGATCCAACACTTTAGGGTCAAGTCGCAGCTCCTGCAGGTAGTGTCGATCGACCAGGGTGAAGGGGCCGAAATCCGAGGCCGTCTCCCGCAACCGCAGCGAAGCCTCCTCCTGCTGGCGGAGGTAGGTCACCTTGAGCGAGACGGGAACGCCAATCGTCTTCGGCGTGCGAATGGTCACCGGGTTCGGGACGACCAGGGGTTCGACGACCGCGATCGCACCCATCGTCAAGAGCAGCGCGGTATCCGAGGGGGGCTCGGTCATGACCAGGGCTCGGCCGCTGACCGGGCCGGCCCGCCCGCCAAGCTCCAACCGGATGGTCAAGGCTCCCTGTGACCCGGGAGCCAGATCCTCCTTCTCTTTCTCGAGGACCGGCACCAAGCAGCCACAAGAGGTCTCCACCCGCACAATCCGCACGGGACAGCGATCCCAGACGCGGTAAGTGAAGGCGTGCTCGATCGTGCACTGGCCGTCCACGCGGCTGCGCACCACGCCCTCCTCGTGAATGGGCGCGTCAAACGCCAGGGGGATCGTCCCGGATGCGGCCGGCTCCCCTCCTTCCCTGGCGCACCCGGAGCAAGGCAGCAAGCAGAAGAGCAACGCTGCGCCGACCGCACTCGGCCAGAGAGAACGAGCTGACATAGGCGTCATTCCTGGTGGATCACCTCGGCCCTTCCGCGGCGCAGCCGGAACAGCAGGAGCGCCGCGGCCAGGAGGAGCCCGATTCCAACGACCGTCCGAACGTACCTCGGAAACGGCGTGGTCGGCTTCTCGGAGACCAGCACGGCCTCGCCGTCCCAGAACGACTGCAACTGCTCGGCGCTGACCTCCTTGCGTCCAATGCCCGCCGTGAAGTCGGTAAGGTGCACCACGCCGTCCTCGGCAATGTGCCGCAAGAGGATGACGTGGCCGACGTCATGGCCACGGACCTTGTCCGGGCGGAGGAAGAGGATCGTGCCGGGAGGCACGCTGCCGTACTCGGACGCCGGGAAACGGACGGTTGTCGCGGACAAGCCGAAGCTCTCAATGGTCTCCCGGATCTCCTTCAGGCTCAAACGATCGTACGGCGTCTCGGGGGAGATCGCGTCGATCCTTTTCTCGACCTCGGCCACCGTCACCGGCTTGTCGTGCAGTCGCAAGACCCCATAGATGCAGCCCACGCCGCAGTCCCGCGTTTCCCCGGCACTCTCCCCGCCTTCCAGTTGCCGCGGCAGGAGCAAGCACACCAGGAGCACGATTCCTCGGGAGGGATTCACGATCTGCGCGCCCTGTACCAAAGGATGAACCACACCGCGAGCAGACCGGCAAGGGGCACCACCCCGAAAGCCACCCAGTATGCCGTGCGCGAGGGCAGTTCGCCGGATTTCGGCGGGCCCCCCTCAGCGATCAGATCGTCGTATTCCTGCTCGCTCATTCCCTTAATCAAAGTCCTGCCCTTCATGGCGTCGTAGTAGTTGGTGCCGTTGGGGAACTCGAAGGCCAGGGACTCCCGCGGCAGCTTGGCGTTGGGGTCGATCCTCTTGACGAACCACGCCGTCGCCTGGTGAACGACGAACCGCAAAGCGAGGGTCTTGCCGGCCACGAACTCCTCGGTGGTAAGCTCCTGGAACGATTGCGTCGGGTCGGCCTGGTAAGTCTCGATCAGGCCTTCGGTCGGATAGAACCCGGCGCCGTCGATCTTCTCGATCTTGTTGACTCGCAACACGAAAGTGGGCTGGGGCTTGAGGTTGTGAAAGGGGGCCCCATCGCGATAGACTTCGCCGTACCACTCGATCCGCAAGGGCAGGCAGCCGCGCCGAGGGTCAATCCAGGCCCGCACCACGTCGGCGATCTCGAACTTGCCGTGCTTGGCAAAATCCTCTCCGGCCGGGCGCAAGGAGACGTGCTTCACCACCCAGCAGGCGGCTCCTTCGATCGTCTCTTTCTGGACCACGCGGGTCTCTTCGGCGGGGAGGCTGAAGAACTTGTCGATCTCGCTGAAGCCGTTATAACCCCATTGCCGATCGGACGCGCCCAAGGGAGGAAACAGGAAAGTCGCTATGGCCTGGGGAATCGTATAGTCGAAAGTCCCGCCGGTTTTCCTCCCGCTGTTGCTGATCCCACCCCAAAGCCGACACGGGGGTATCTCGCCCGGCAGGTACGACGCGATGAAGACGTGCTGGTAGACCGTCTCCAGGTTCTGCTCGGTCAGCGGCGCATCGGGGAACTCCGGCTGACCGTCCTTCGCGCCCGGTCTTACGGGATCCCAGAGGCGGACCTGGCAGGAGACCCGATCGGTCCAGTAGTCGAAGCAGACCGCATTGGATCGGGCCATGGCCATCATGTTCTTGAGTGCCCGCGATTGGCGGAGCAACTGCCGCACCTCTTTCTCTCCCGCGGTCTTGGCCGACGCCATCTCGGCCAACCGCTGGCTGTCCTTCTCCGTTGCCTGGTACCAGGCGTCGCCCCGCGTCGTTGCATAGCACCAGGTGATACGCGGGCTGGGAAACGCAAGGTAGTTCTGCCGGAATCCGGCGAACAGCTCCCCCGCGGTGGGAGCGACCTCCGCCGGGGCCGCGGTCACGCACCAGCCCCCCATCACCCCCAGCAGGGCTGCGGCGAACGCCCAGGGCAACTCGAACCTGATTCTTCCCATGAATGGACTCCCCGAGGACCTCGCGCGTGCCGGAAGCCTCGCCCGAACGGACGTGCAATTGGGAAAAGTGCGCAGGAGCATGCGCGCCCCCTTGTGTCGGTAAACCCCAAGCCGGCCGGTTGGGAAACGGCGGCGACTGGTGCCGGCGCGGCCTACGTGCAGTCCTGGCACTGGGAAGTCATTACCCAGGGGGTGCAGACGTTCGGAGCCGGCAGCGAGCAACTTGTGATCTTTCCAAAGGACCGCGTGATCACGCAGCGGGTGTAGCTGTTGTACCCGCCGCAGGCATTGGGGCCGGTGTTGTTGAAGCACGAGCCATACGGGTTCCAACTGCCCTGACAAATCAGGCGCGTGAGGGTGTTGATGCACCCGTCTATCCCGCCCGCCTCCAAGCAACCGCCCGCCACGAGCGTGCAACTCGTCAACCGAGTACAAAGCACGCACGTCGCCGTGGCCGGGCCGCATTGCCGGAACAAGCCGGCCACCATCTGCCCCTCCTCCGCCTCGCCCAAGTAGACCAAGGACTGACCTTGCCACAGGCAGGCGACACCCAGTACGGCAAGGACACCGACCGCTGTCAGACTCAGAAGATTCTTCACTTCACCCACTCCTTTCACGCGAGGACCAAGGAATCCAACGCCCACGCGGGCCGTGAGAAGAACCGCATGAGGCAACACACCGGCTCCCGCCTCCCCACTCCCTCGGTGCCACCCTTCGCAGGAAACTGGATATTATTCTACGGAATGTTTCTATCTTGTCAAGCAACGGCATTGATTTCCTGCTTGGTGTGCCGTAACTCCCTTGCAGCCTTGCATTTCAGACCCAATACCGTCGACAGACCGATCTCGTTCTTGGCTTACGGATATAGAGAAACTCCCCGCTAACATGGATGGGCTGCTCAACTCTGACGGGGGGGCCACTAGGTATGACTACGCCGGAGCTGGCCGCAGGCGGCGTCGATGCGGTCGCCCTTGCGCCAGCGCACGGCGACTTCCAGCCCGCCTCGCTGGAGGGCCTCGACAAATCGCGCCGTGGCCGCGGGCTTGGGCGTCTTGTAAGGGAGCCCGGCAACCGGATTGTAGGGGATCAGGTTGACCAGGGCCGGACGGCCTCGAAGCAGGGTGACGAGCCTGGCGGCGTGCTCCGGCTGGTCGTTGATCCCGGCCAAGAGCACGTACTCGAAAGTCACGCGGCGGCCGGTCTTCTCGAAATACGCGTCGGTCGCTTTGAGGATCGCGGCCAGGTGGATCTTGCGGTTGGTGGGCACGAGCTGGTTGCGCAGCGCGTCGTCGGGGGCGTGCAGCGACAGGGCCAGGTGGTACTGGCAGTTCATCTCGGCCAGGCGGAGGATGCCCTTGGGGATGCCGACGGTGGAGATGGTGATGCGCCGGGCACTGATCCCCAGGCCGTCGGGCCCGGAGGCCAGGGCCAGTGCCGGCAGCAGGCGATCGAGGTTGGCCAAGGGCTCGCCCATGCCCATCACCACGACGTGGCTCAGCCGCTGCCCCTCGGGCAAGAGCCGCTGGAGGCGGAGCGTCTCTTCGAGGATCTCGCCGGTGGTGAGGTTGCGCACGACGCCGTCGAGGCCGCTGGCGCAGAAGGCGCAGCCCATGGCGCAGCCGACCTGGGTGCTGAGGCAGATGGTGCGGTGCTGCTTGTCGTCGCTCAACAGCACGCACTCGATGCGATGGCCGTCGGCCAGCTCCAGCAGGAGCTTCTCGGTTTGGTCGGCGGCCTTCTTGTGCCGGAGGACCCGGGCCGTCCAGATGCGGAAGTCATCCGCCAGTTGGGCCCGCAGGGCCTTGGGCAGGTTGCTCATCTGGTCGAAGCTCTCGACGGCGGTGCCGAAGAGCCAGCGGCGAAGCTGCGCGGCGCGGTAGGGGGGCACGCCGTGCGCGTCGAGCCACGACTGGAGCTGCTCGGGCGTTTGATCCAACAGGTGCAGCACCGGCCTGCAACCTCCAACAAGCGGCCGCTCCCACAAGGGCCCCGACGTATTCTACACCGCCGGGAGGGCCACTTGGCATGCCCCCAGGCAAGCGCCACAATGGACCGACGTCGGGAACAAGAACCTGCGCCACTCGATCCGGCAGACGATCATGAGCAAGCGTGCGAAACCCCAAGACCGGGCTGCGTTGGGTGGGGCTGCCGCCGCGGGGGGATTCGCTTCCTCCGGACCGCCCGAGCCCGACTTGCGCCGCGCCGAGGACCTGGTGCTTCAGATGATGGCGATCCCGGGCGAGAGCGGCCGGGAGCGGGCCGTGGCTCAGTTCATCGTGCGGCAGCTCCGTCGGGCCGGGGTTCCCCGGGAGGCCATTCATTTCGACGACGCCCACCAGCGCAGCCCCCATGGGGGCGAGATCGGGAATCTCGTGTGCCGCCTGCCGGGAACGCGCGGCGGGGCTCGGCGGCTGCTGATGGCCCACCTGGACACGGTTCCCCAGTGTGTCGGGGCGCGACCCGTGGTTCGCGGCGACACGGTTTACCCGAAGGACAAAGGCACCGGTTTGGGGGCTGACGATCGGGCGGGTGCAGCGGCCGTCCTGTCGGCCGCGCTGGAAATCGTCCGCACCGGGCTGCCCCATCCGCCGCTGACGTTTCTCTGGACCGTCCAGGAAGAGGTTGGGTTGTGTGGGGCTCGCTACGCCCGGCTCGGCCTGCTGGGCAAGCCGCGCCTGGCGTTCAACTTCGACGGCTCCTCGCCGGAGGACGTGACCCTGGGGGCCACCGGGGGCTACCGGATGACGATCCGCGTCGAGGGGGTCAGCAGCCACGCCGGCGTGAGCCCGGAGAAAGGCGCCAGCGCCATTGCCATGGCCGCGCTGGCCATTGCGCGGCTTCACCGGGCGGGATGGCACGGCAGGGTCGTCAAGGACGGCGGCCAGGGGACCAGCAACGTCGGCGTCATCCGCGGCGGAGAGGCGACCAACGTGGTGGCGCGCCAGGTGGAAATCCTGGCCGAGGCCCGCAGCCATGACCCCCAGTTCCGCGCACGGATCGCCGCCGCCATCGAGGACGCCTTCCGCCGGTCGGCTCGGTCGGTCCAGAGCAGTGAGGGCCGGCGTGGGGACGTGCGGTTCGAGGGGCGGCTCGACTACGAAGCCTTCTTACTGCCCGACGACGATCCCGGCGTGCTGGCCGCCGAGGCGGCCGTCCGAGCGGTCGGCGGCGAGCCGATCCGCGCGGTGAGCAACGGCGGGCTGGACGCCAACTGGATGACCGCCCGGGGAATCCCCACGGTCACCCTGGGCGCGGGCGCGGCCAAGGCCCACACGTTGGAAGAATGCCTGGACCTCGCCCGGTTCCGGCAAGCATGCCGGATCGCACTGCGTCTTGCGGCGGGGGCGGGGGGTTAGGGCGTGGTTCCTACTGGCGAGCGTCCTGAGGATGAGGTATCATAGGGACACCAGGGCGTATCGCCTGAGGGGGCTTTTGCGGGCGAGGCAGTTCGACGGTGGGGCAATAACCTACTCTTCCGAGGGATAATCGATGGCGCGTAGGATACTCAACCGTAAGGAGTTGCGGGAGGAGGTCGAGGCCCAGGAGCGCGTAGAAGAGGGAAAGCCCGTGGGAGTTGAGGGGGGCGCGGCAGGAGAGGAGAAGAAGAAGAAGCCGGCCGCGAAGCCCGTTCGGCGCAAGGCCCGGGCCAAACCCGCCAAGGAGGTCCGGCTGAAGGCGTTTTGGGGCGTGTTCAGCCAGACGCTCAACCAGGTCGCGCAGTACGAGTACAGCCAGCGTGAGGAGGCGGCCAAGAAGGCCCAGGACCTGAGCGACTCGCGCAAGAGCCCCCACTTCGTCCAACTTGTCAAGAAGGTGATCGAGGAGTAGCCATGCACTTTGAGCCAGGGCAAACGGTCGGCGTCGACCTTGGGACCACGTTTTCGACCCTTGCGCAGTTGGACGCCAACGGCAACCCGGTGGCCATTCCCAACGAGGACGACGACGTGGAGACGGCCAGCCTGGTGCTGCTGACCGAGCGGAAGCACGTCATCGTCGGACCGAGCCGGGAGCGGGCGGCGCAGGAGGACCCGGAGAACGTCGTCGAGCGGATCAAGCGGCACATGGGCGACGTGGAATACAAGCGGATGTTCGACGGCCGGCCGATCACCCCGGAGTTTCTCTCCGCGCTGATCCTCAAGAAGCTCAAGCAGGACGCGGAGAAGCGGATCGGCCCCATCGGCAACGCGGTGATCACGGTTCCGTATTATTTCAACGATGCCCGGCGCAAGGCCACGGAGGACGCGGGGCGGATAGCCGGGTTCAACGTGATCGACGTCATGAACGAGCCGACGGCCGCGACGCTGACCTACGCCTGGCATCGCGGCGAGCTGGGGGCGACCGGCAAGGAATCGCAGAAGGCGCGCAAGGCGCTGGTCTACGACCTCGGGGGCGGGACGTTCGACGTCACCGTGGTCCGCTACACGCCCACGCACTTCCAGGTTCTGGCCACCGACGGCGACGTCCAGCTCGGCGGCGTCGACTGGAACGACCGGCTTGCCGAGTACATCGCCGACGAGTTCAAGTCCCGGTACCGCGAGGATCCCCGCGACTCGGCCCAGACCATGCAGATCCTCCGCAACGATTGCGACAAGGCGAAGATCGAGCTCTCGACGAAGATGGAGACCACGGTCAGTTGCCGGCACAACGGCAAGAGCATCACCGTGTCCGTGCCGCGCGAGAAGCTCGATTCGCTCACGGCCGATCTCCTCCAGCGGTCGGCCGACACGCTGCTGTTGGTGCTCGACCAGGCGAAAGTCACGGCGCAGGAGCTGGACGCCATCGTGCTGGTGGGCGGGGCAACGCTGATGCCGTCGGTGCGGCGGATCGTCGAGCAGGTCACGGGCCGGCCGCCCTACACCGGCATCTCGCCGTACACGTCCGTCGCCCAGGGCGCGGCGATCCACGCGGCGATTCTCGAGGCCCAGCATCGCCAGGGCGGCCCGGAGATGGCCGCCAAGGTCCGCAAGATGCTCACGAGCGTTCGGCAGGAGAACGTCAACTCCCACGGGCTGGGGATCGTGGTCAAGGACCCCCGCAGCGGGACCACCGTCAACCACGTCATGATCCCCCGGAATTCCCGCCTGCCCATCGAGGCCAGGCAGGTGTTCCAGACGAACTCCGAAGGGCAGCGGCGGGTCACCGTCCAGGTCATGGAAGGCGACGCGCCCGACCCGGCCGCCTGCTCGCTCTTGGGCAAGTGCCGCATTACCGATTTGCCGCCGGGACTGGTCAAGGGCTCGCCCGTCGAGGTCACGTACGCCTTCAACACGGGGGGACGCATCTACGTCAAGGCCCACGACAAGACCCACGACCGCGAGGCCGACATCCAGATCGAGCGACGCGGCGCACTGACCGAAGAGCAGGTCGACGTCTTTGCCAGGCTTGCGGCCGAGTACAAAGTCGAATAACGCCAAGACGGCAACCGAGAGGCCAGGTGCGGCCATGGCCAAGTCCGGCAAGCAGCTCGACGTTTACCGCGACTGGCTGGGGATTACCGATCCCACCCGGCCGCTCGACTACTATTCGCTCCTGAGGCTCAAGCGGTTCGTGGACGATCGGGAGAAGATCCGCGCCGCCTACCGGCAGCTCAACGCCCACGTGCGCAAGTACGGCTCGGGCGAGTTCGGCCCGCAGTCTCAGGAGCTTCTCAACGAGCTGGCCCGGGCCATGCTCTGCCTGACGGACGACGAGCGCAAGGGGGAGTACGACGCCATGCTGGGGCGGCCCGCCAAGGCGGGCCCACGCCGCCGCACCCTCGAGCAGGTCCTCCTGGCCAATAAGGCTATCACCCTGGAGCAGCTCAACAAGCTCCGGCACTACGCCAACGCCGTCAACCTGCCGATGCGCGATGCGGTCCTCCAGCAGCGGGTCGCCCCGGCGGAAACCGTCATGCAGGCCTACGCCGAGTCGATCGGCCTGCCCTACATCGACCTGATGGACATCCCCATCGACGAGGAGCTGATTCCCCTGGTGCCCGCCCCCACCGCCCGGCAGCACCTGTTCGTCCCCCTCCTGGTCGACGACGGCATGCTCCTGATCGCCTCGCCCAATCCCGTCAACCCGGACGTCGAGGACGACCTGCGCCTGCGCGTGGGTTATCCGGCGCGGACCGTCTTGTGCACGCCCGCGGCAATCAACGTCCTGGTGTCGAAGTACTATTCCCGGGAGGCGGCGGCCGCCCGGGGCGGCACCGCCAGGAGGGGCAAAAAGCCCGCGCCCGCCAGGCCGGCCGCGGGCGCCGCGCCCCAGGCTCCCGACGCAGCCGCCGCCGCCCCACCCGACGAGCCGCCCATCGACGAAGAGGCCGAACAGGAACGCAGGGAGCAGAGGAAGCAGAAACTCGTCGTCGCGGCGATCATCCTCATGATCGGCTTCATCCTGCTCATGGCCTACCTGATGATCACGGCGTGACTCCTTTTCGCGGTCACGTGCCGTCGCGCTTCCGGGCTCCGGCCAGCCGCGCGAGGAGGTGGGCGAGTTTCCCGGCGTGGCGCCAGCCCCGCACCTCAAACCCCTTGAGCCTAAGTCCGCGGGCCGCCAGGTCCCGGGCCCAAAGGGCCTTGTAGCGGCGCAGCTCGGCCCGAATCTGCTCCGTCGTCCGCCGCCACTGGCGCCGGCGGGCCGTCGCGGCCTGAAGGTCGTCCAGCAGCCCGCGGACCCGCTCGGCCAACTGGGGTGATTTCCCCAGATAGACCGCCGAGTCCCGGCCGCGGTCGCGGTAGACCAGCCGGTAGTACGGCCCGAGCCTCCGCCCGCGATAGCCCCGCCAGCTCTCGACGACCTTGCCCCGCCGCCGAAAGACCTCCGGGCGCGAGCGGATCCGCTGGGCAATGGCCTCGAACCGCCGCTGGATTTTTTGATCAGCAAAACGCCATTCTTCCAAAAGTCTTTTCCGCCGGGGGGGTTGACTTTCACACTCCGGTCGGGCCCTGCGCCCAGCCGTGCCGGCGCGCACGCCGACCCCAGTCGCCGAGCCGATTCTACCGCATCGCCCGGCCCAGTTTCGAGGGGAAATCGCGTCCATCGGTCCCGTTGGAACGCATCGGGTTGCGCCGAACGCCCCCCGGCAAAGTCGGGGGCTGAAGGATGCCCCCACCGGGCATACTGAACCCCCCCATCAAGCCGCCTGCGGGTTAGCGTCGTCGCGAAAATCCCGTTGACATGGTCCGTGGGGTACGTATAATATGCGCAGAAAGAGACTGCGGACGGCCAAACGTCCCTCGTCCGCAGGCGAACCTGACAACGGTCTTGGATTGTTCTTCCTGGTTGTGGGTGAAGGCGTGCGAATTCCGCATAGGGACGGGAGGCCAGGCAAGAACGCAGACACAGGGAGCCACGGCAATGAATGTTGTCGTGATCCTGACGCTGCGTTCATGCCGTCGGCTCCCCCCATGGGAGCCCGACCGGCATGGACCAGCACCTGCATGACGGAACGCCTTCGCAACCAGCGCATCCAAAGGGCGACGGTGATGCGACGAGCCTCCGTCCGGACTTCAGGGCGTTTCACGAACTCTGCGAGCGAAAGCCCTCGCTGGTCAGCTCGCTGGTGTTCATCGCGGCCACCTGGTCCTTCCCGAGAATTGCCTTTGTCGGAATGCTCCTTGCGCTTACGATCATCGCACGTGAGATTATCAAGGCCGGAGACAGCCTTACCCACCTTGGGCTCATCGGCGCGCTGGTCGTCGCGTCGATGATCCTCGGCATGACGGTGTTCCTGGTCTCAAGAGAGAAACATGCCACGAATTGCCAAGAACGTGCCGACGCGGCGGCTGAACCTGGAGATGAGCCAGCGGGTCCGCGAGCGACTGGAGCGGCTCCGGGACGAGACGGGGGCGGATAGCCTGGTCGAGGTCATCCGGCGATCGCTGGCCGTTTACGAGCTCCTCTGGAGCGAGCAGGAAAAGGGCGGAAAACTCGTGGTCCGCCGGCCCGACGGCGACGCGGAAATGATGCTCGTGTAACAGGAGCCGGTGTCCATGACCACCGATGCGACGGTCGCCGAACTCGAACAGCTCGTGCGCCAGGAGATGGCCACGGGCAAGTACGCCTCCCCGGACGAGATGCTCCTGGAAGCGGTGCGCCTGCTCGCCGAGCGGAACCGGCGGCGGGATGACCTTCGGCAGGAGGTCCAGATCGGCCGAGATCAGCTCGACCGGGGCGAGTACACGGACTACGACGAGCACTCGCTCCGCCAACGGTTCGAGGAGCTCAAAGAGCGTGTCCAAAGGCCGGTCGAAGGCAAGAAGGACGCCTGATGAGCCGCTTCCGACTCGCCCGCCAGGCCGACTGGAATCGCTTTTCTGAGGCCCCCCCCCCGCCAAGCCCCTTGCGGCTTAGCGCCCTAGCGCTGTCGCCCCGGGGAAACGCATCCCCAACGCCCACCCCCCCTCAGCCCCCGGCTCCGCCGGGGGGCGCGTGGCGCAATCCACGGCGCTGCCGGAAAATGGGCGACGCGAAGTTGCGTCCATCGGTCCGTTGGAGCGCGTCGGGTCGTGCCGAACGCCCCCCGGCTGAGGGACGCCCCACCGACCCCGACAGCCGCTCCCACCCCCACCCAATTCCGGACGTGTGATAACCCATTTCGGGTGCATCGCCCCCCTCATGTTGGCCGGTCATTCTCGGCAAAACTCTCCGCTTTCCCCCCCGAAAAACGCTTGACTCCGCCGAACGCAATCGCTAAGCTTAGAAAAGTAAGCTTAGCTCGCTCGTACATCTCCGGAGGCCGAACATGGCTGTCGAGCCCAACCAAGCCCCTACCGATCGCGAGTTGGAGATCCTCAAGATCCTTTGGGATCGCGGCGAGGCCACGGTGCGCGCGGTGTACGAGCAGATGCGCCGTGGCTCGCCGGTGGCGCAGAACACGGTGCAGTCGTTTTTGCGAACCATGGAAGACAAGGGGCTGGTGCAGCACCGCGTGGAGGGGCGGACCTTCATTTACCGGCCGGCGGTCCCGCGGGACGCGACGGCCCAAGGACTGGTGTCGCGTCTGCTGCACCAGGTGTTCGACGGCGCGATGGACCAGCTCGTGCAAAGTGCGCTGGCCTTGCGCCAACCGACCCCGGAGGAGATCGCGCGGCTGGAGGCCCTCATTATTACGGCCCGCGCAGCCCGTCACCACCCGAGGCCCTCACCATGAACGCCCCCTGGCACTCCCTGGCTGAGCACGGCGGCATGCTGTTGTGCGGGACGACGCTCCTGCTTGGGCTGGGGTGCCTGGCGATGTGGCTGGAGCGGTCGCCGATCCATCGTCGTCGGGCCGGGGAGCTGGCGGTGCTCGGCGTGCTGGTCTGGCTGGTGCTGGCCTTGGTTCCCATGCCGCGGCTGTCGCCGGACTTCTGGCGGCCGTCGGAAGCCGGCGATGCGACGGCCGGCGCCGTGGCACCGTATGAGCCCCTGCCCGAGGTGTCGGCCGACTCGTGGAGGACGATTCCGCAGGCGCGGCTGGACGATCTCGAAAGTGTCTTAACCGTCCCTCCGGCTCCTGCGTCTGTGGCGTCGGGCCGGGAGCAGGACGTTCCAGCCCCGGCCGAATCGCTCCTTGCGCCCGCGCCGGGGGAGCCGGAGGACGTCGACTCTCCGGAGACCCGGTCCTGGTCGGCGGCGATGGTCTGGCCGACTGTGACCGACCGGCTTTCGTCGGCGGACTTTGGGCGGTGGATGGCGGCGGGCTACTTGGCCGGCTCGCTGGCCTGCGCCGGCTGGCTGGTGCTGGGGCGGGTGTTGCTGGCGCGGATGCAGTGGTCGGCCCGCCCGCCGGAAGCCTGGGTGAGCCAACTGTGCCAGGAGATGGGCTTGCGGCGGCGCCGGGCTCCGCGCGTGCTGGTATCAAGCCGGACGGCACGGGCGCTGTGCTTCGGCCTGTGGCGCCCGACGATCGTCCTGCCCGAGGCCGCCTGCCGGCCGGAGCATCGCGACGCCTTGCGCCACGTGCTGCGGCACGAGATGGCCCACCTGCGCCAGGGCGACGCCTGGGGCCAGGTGCTCTTCAACCTGGCGTTGCCGCTGTTGTACGTGCACCCGCTGTACTGGTGGGTCCGCGTCCGGGCGAACCTGGCGGCCGAGCTGGTGGCCGACGACCAGGCCGCGTCCGCGTCGGTCAAGGAATCGTACGTCGACGCCCTCATCGGCCTGGCCCGGCAGTGCGGCGGGCCGCGGCGTGTGTGTTGGAGCTCCCACGGGATGTCCAGTTCCCCTTCTCAATTCTACAGGAGAATGCAGATGTTGCTCTCCCGAGACAATCGGTTGGCATGGCAATGTTCGTGGCGGTGGCGGCTCATTTACCCGGCGGCGTGCATTCTGGTCGTGGCGCTGCTGGGGTGCACCCTCGGGGTGCGCCCCCTGCCGGCCCAGGAGCCCGACGCGGTCCAGCGGCTCGAGCGGCAGGTTGCCGAGCTGAAGAGCCAGCTCGACGCGCTGCGGAGCGAGGACGAGTCGCTGCGCAAGGATCGCGCCGGGTTGCAGCAGGAGATCGGCTCGCTCCAACAGAGGCTGACCAAGAAAGGACGTGACGATCCGACTGCGGATCGCCCGGCGGCCAAGGCCGTCGCAGAGACGGCCCGACAGAAGTCCGTAAGAGTCTACCGGCTTTCCGTGAAGACGGCCGCCGAACTGGATCGCCTGGTGAAGGCTCTGAAGGGCGTGACGCCGTCGGTGAGGATCGAATCGGACGCGAGGTTTGGCGCTCTTATCGTGTCGGCGGAGGTCGCGGAACATTCCGCGATCGGTGAGTTGCTGGGGCTCTTGGAGGAGTCGGGGCAGCGGCGGGCCGGGCCGGAGGACCGGAGGCAAGGCACGTCGGCGCCGGACCGGACGGGGCCGGAACAGCCAGAGGCAAAGGGAGGTGGTGACGGGAAACCGCGCTCGGCGTCGATGGAGTCGAGGAGGACCGAATCCCCACACGAGGCGCAGAGATTCGCTACTGAGGTCCTCGCCCTGCGAAAGACCGCCACCGGCGAGCTGGACCCGATGCTCGGGGCCCTGAACCGTCTGGCTCCCTCGGTGAGGATCGAGCAGCCTGCTGGAACGGACACTCTGGTTGTCACCGGGGACAGGGCCCAGGTCCAAGCCTTCTTGGACGCGCTCGGCGCGATGAGAGAGGCTCAGAAGAGAGCCGAACAGGCGGGTGCATCGGCTGAGCGTGGCAGGACCGACGCGGTGCAGAGCGGGCCGGCCCGGTTCGGCCCGTCGGCCCTCCCGAGCGCCGATCCGGCCCTGGCCCGCGGGGAAAGTGCGCCCCTCGATCTCGTCGGGCTCGCCAACTCCTGCCTCGATGCCGTGGAGAAACTGAGCGTCGCGCAGCTCGAGTTCGCCGCTGAGCAGAATTTGGACAAGCAGCAGGGGACCAGCCGGCACGCCACGGCGCTGGCCGAGGTCAGGCTGAAGGCGGCCGCGCGCCGCCTGGAGTCGCTCCGCGGCCTCGCCGAGGACGCGCTGGTGGCAGCCAAGGACGAGTACTCGACGCTTCATCCCCTGTTCGAGGCCCGGCAGAAGGTGGGGACCTCCGACCCGGATCACCAGATCGCCCTGAAGATCCAGCTCCAGCGGGCGGAATCGCGCCTGAGGATGCTCGAGCGGATCCTGGGAACCTGCGCCTTGCCGGAACCCAAGGATCCCGCGGCGACCCCCAAGGCCGCGGCCGGGAAGCGCTAACCCGCACGCGCGTATCCTGGGCGGGTTCGGCGGTGTATCATGGTGGGCCGGAGTAACGCTTCCTGCCCGTCGGAGAGCGCCGCCATGATTGCCAGGACGTCCTACGCAAAGGCGAAGCCCTTCCATGCCAGCCGTCCGCCACGAGCACTGGCGAGACGCCAGTGCCACCCGGCGAGACGCCAGTGCCACCCGGCCGCGAGGAACACGATCTGGCTGTTGACCAGCCTGGGCCTGTTGCTGATCTCGCCCGGGCTGGCACGGGCACAGAAAGAGCCCGCTTCCGACGTCGGCGCCGACCAGGCCGCGCGCCAGCGCTCGGCCAAGATGCTCGCCGACTATTTCGAGGCCATGTCGGTGCCCAAGCCGCTGGTGATTCGACAGGGCGAGGACTGGGCGGCCCATCGCCGGCGGTTGCAGGAGAGGCTCCTGGAGTGCGTCGGGCTCGATCCGCTGCCGGAGCGGGTCCCCCTGGACGTCCGGCAGTCGGAGCCGCTGGATCATCCCTGGTGTACGGTCCGAAGGGTACACTATCGGCTCTGGCCTGGGGTTTATACCTCGGGCCTGCTGTTCATGCCGAAGAAGCCGGCCGAGCGGCCCGCCCCGGCCATGCTCTGCCCCCACGGCCACTGGGCCGCGGGCAACGCGGATCCCGTGGTGCAGACCCGGTGCCTCAACTTCGCCCGGTTGGGCTACGTTACCTTCTCCTCGACGCAGAACCACTACGAGGACCTCCCGATCGGCGTGTCGCACCAGACGGTGATGATCTGGACGAACGTGCGGGCGCTGGACTACCTGGAGTCGCTTCCCGAGGTCGACAAGGCGCGGATCGGCGCGGCCGGCGAGTCGGGCGGCGGCTTGCAGACCCAGATGCTCACGGCCCTGGACCGCCGCGTCAAGGCGGCGACGATCGTCGGGCTGACCTGCGACTTCCGCGAGATCATGTTCCCCGACTCGACCCACTGCACCTGCAACCACTTCCCCGGCGTCATGCAGTTCACCGACCATCCCGAGACCAGCACCCTGGGCATGCCCGCCGCCGTGCAGTACCTCACGATGAACGACTGGACCAAGACGTTCCTGGGAAAGAACTTCCCCACGATCCGCAATCTCTACGCCGCCAACGGATGGGCCGAGCGCGTCGAGTGCCGGTATTTCAACTCGCCCCACACCTACGACAAGCCCATGCGCGAGCAAACCTACCGGTGGATAGAGCGCTGGGTGCGTGGCCGGGCAGCGGCCGGGCCCGAGGCCGAGCCGGAAACCAAGACCTTCCCGGTCGAGACGCTCCAGAAGCTCACCGCGGCGGTCCCCGGCGAGAAGGGATTCGCCGAGATTGGGCGGCTGTATCGGGCCAGGCGGGGGTACAAGCCTCCGGCGATCGCCGGCCCGGCCGATCTCCGGGTGTACCAGCAGCGGATGCTCGCGGCCTTGAAGGAACTCTTGGGGGAAGGGGCGATCCTGCCACGTAAGACAACACTGGCTGACAAGCAGCCAGTGCCACCCGGGGCGGACAAGCAGCCGGTGGCAGCGGGGGATGTGGTGGTCGAGCGGGTGGGGTATCCGAGCGAGGGAGGCATCGTCGTGCCGGCGATCGTGCTTAAGCCCACCGGCCGCCCGGGCAGGCTGCCGGTGGCGATCGTCCTCGGCGCGCAAGGCAAGGAGTCGCTGTTGCAGCAAAGCGGCCCGGATTCGCCGCGGCAAAGGGCCCTGGCCGGCTCGCTGGTCGTGCTCCCCGACGTGCGATGCTTCGGCGAGCTGTTTTCGACGGGAACCACCAACGCCGGGGCCCAGCGCCAGGCCTGGGAGCGGAACGCGATCGTCTGGGGGCGGCCAGTGCCGGGGATGGGCGCGACGGACGTCCGGGCCGTGCTCGACGGGCTGGCCGCCCGGGCCGACGCCGACGTGGCCCGCGTCGAGCTCGTGGCCCGGAACTCCGGCGATGCGGCCCTCGTGGCCCTGTTTGCCGCCGCGCTCGACGGGCGGATCGCCGCCGTCGACGTCGACCTGGCCGGCTGCTCCTTCCAGAAGGGAAACCTGCCAGTGGTCCCCGGCGTGCTGCGGCACGGCGACGTGCTCCAGTGGGCCGCCCTGGTCGCGCCCCGCAAGCTCACGCTCCGCAACGTCTTGCCGGAGGCCGGCGATCCGGCCCGGCTGGCAGCCGCCTTCCGGGCCGCCGGAAGCGCCGCCAATGTGAAGATCGAAGCGAAATAGGGGAGGAAGTCTCTCGCAAAGGCGCAAAGGCGCGAAGGACGAGTTGAGTGGAGGGTATTGGGGCTCGGCAAGGGGAGTAGGGACTATCTCCGTGTTCTCCGCGACTCTGGGGTTTGCCCTTGGCCTTGCCCAAAGGAGAGGAAGATGATGGTGCGAATCCCGATCGTTTCGGCGTTCATTGCATTCTGCCTCGCGACGTGGCAGGCCGCGGCGGCGAGCCCTCGCCGATTCTCAGCACGGCGACCACGGCGCGATGGTCGGACACCGCGTCGGGCAGGACCTTGTACTCGACGAATTCCAGCGGCGGCGCGATGAGGACCCAATCGAGCCGCCTTCCCGTCGAGGGGTACGTGGCCAGGTCCCGGCCGTCGGGGCGATAGGCCTTCAAGCCGAGCCGCTCCGCCAGGGCCCGAACCGGACTCCCCTGGTCCGGCCAGCCGCAGTTGAAATCGCCCAGCACCACCAGCGGCTTGCCGCGCTTGGCCAGCTCGCCGGCGAGCTTCTCGACCTGCGTGCGGCGGACCGACGCCCGGGAGAAGTCGAGGTGCACGCTGGCCACGTCGAACTCGAAGCCCGATGGGCCGGGCCAGGAGTACCGGGCAACGACAAACCCCTTCGAGGGCGTCGGCGGGTTGGCGGCAAAGGTGAAGGACACCGCCTCGGCGGCCGGCAATCGCGAGACGATCGCCGTCCCGTAGGAAAGACCCAGCCCGCGCACGTGCTCCCCGCGGAAACGGCTTGGGTACTCGGCCGCTTCGGCCAGGTAGTCCACGTGATTGAAGTTCCCGCTCCAAACCGACGGCCCGTCGGCCTCCTGGAATGCGGCGACGTCGGGCCGCTCGCGCCGCAGGACCTCCGCGACCCGGTCGAGGTGCGCCTCGATGGTCGTCCGTTTCTGGAACGTCTGATGAAACCCCTCGCCCCGGCCGTGGGCCAGGTTCAGCGTCATGACGGAGATCGTCGGCGCCGGCCGGTCGGCAGCGGAGTCTGCGCCCGGCGGGAGGGGCAGCGCGACCTCGCCCGGCCCGCGGATCGCCAGCGGCACCACGATCGCCGCCAACGCCGCGGCGACGGCGAGCGCTGCCAGGGTCCAACGCAGTTTCCGACGCAGCTTCATGGGAAAGCGGAAAGCGGAACCGCCGGCTCCCGCCGGCGGCTACCGCGATTGAACAAGTGATGACTGTCCTCTGACGACTGCCTGCTGCCCTCTGCCTACTGCCCCGACACCTTCACGTTCTCGGCCACGTAGCGGTACGAGTACATCCAGCCGTTGGCCACGTACCAGACGTCGTTGCGGTTGGCCACGTGGGCCAGATGCTGCATGAGAGTCGACCCTTGGACGCCGTCCACGCCCGGGCGGGGATCGTACAGCACGCTGTTGCGGAAACGATCGGGATGCCACAGGCCGTAGAAGATGCCGCCGGACTGGTGCACCCTGTCAAAGGCTGCGTTCAGCTCGGCGACGTCCCGGGCGAAGTAGCGCCCCTTGGGCTCGCGGCGCTCGAGGATCGCGTCGTACCCCTTGGTGCTCAGCCCGCCGACGCCGTAGAAGCGGTATTGCGCGCTGAACGGCGCAAAGCCGACGCTGGTGGGGTTGTCGTGCCAGTTGAACCCGCGCACGAAGAGGAACACCCCGGCGTCGGTCTGGAAGATCTTCTCGTCCTCGTAGCCGTGGGTGAGGATGTGCTCGAGCACGTACTGGCCGTAGGGGATGCCCGTCAGCCGCTTGAGAATATCCTCCCGGCAGCCGAGGAGCTCCTCCCGGTAGCCGTTGACCTGATACGCGGCGGCGGCCTTCGGATGGGTGCGGCCGTGGACGGCCGGCTCCCAGCCGGGCTCCGGCCGATCGAGCTCCTCCTGCATCCTCTGCCAGACCGCGTCGCCGCCGGCCGAGCGGCTGTTGACCGCCACGGAGACCGGCAGGCGAAAGCCCCGGCAGACGCGGACCGCCGCCTGGTAGCAGTCGGAGGCGTCGTCGGCAGTGCCTTGCCAGGGGGCGCCCGGATGGGCCCAGGGATTACAGCCCCAGTTATCGATCGAGAGCGTGTAGGCCGCCTTGCGTCCGTCGTAGTACGGGGCCACGCCGACGAACTTCGCCGCCGGCACGCCGACCAGCTCCATCTCGATCGGCTCGGCCGCCTTGGGCCCGAACCCGACGGACACGTAGGCCCGCCTGGCCGCCGGGTCCCATCGCACGCACTCAACCCCGTTGCACCCGTCGCCAGCGGTCTTCCGGGGGAGCGTGGCCCAGGGTCCGGCCACGGCGTCGCGGCGCCGCACCTCGGGCACGTCGGCTGCGGGGGGGAGCTCGAAAACGTAGGTCACCGGATAGCGCAGTCCCCACGCGATCCGCGCCTGCCGGTCGATCGTCATGCGGAAGCTCGCCTTGGCCGCCCCGCAAGCCTTGCTCGTCCCTGCCGTCACGCAGCCCGCGGCTGCGCAGGCCATCAGCACTGTCGTCCACGTTCGCATGAGAAGTCTCCCGATGGTCTGTAGGGAACGCCACAGAGGGCGTTCCCTACAGACGATCCTCCTGGAATCACGCACGCTCATTCAGCCTGGCTCCTCGGCGGTCGGCTCGTTTTCCGTCGCAGCGAGGGTCCGGGCGCCCTCGGCCGAGAGTGTTTCCGGTGCCTGGAGCGCCCGGGGCAGAGTCTCCACTTGAGCCAGCTCCTGGATGTCGGTTTCCCCGGCGGTGATTCCCAGGTCGCGGAATCTTCTGGCGCTGACCAGCACTCGAGACTCCAGCGAGGCGACGGCCTTGTTATAGGCCTCGGTCGCAAGGTGAAGGCTCTTGCCGACCTTGGCCATGTGCCCGCCCATGTCGGCCAGTCGCTTGTAGAGGTCGCGGCCCAGGTTGCTGATCTCCTTGGCGTTCTCGGCCAAGTCTTTCTCCGCCCAGCCGCAGGCCACCGCACGGAGCAAGCCGATGAGCGTCATCGGCGTGGCAATGAGCACGTTGGATCCGACGCCGAACTCGATCAGGGCCGGATCGTGCTCCAACGCCGCCGCGTAGAACACGTCGCCCGGAAGGAAAAGGATGACGAAGTCCGGAGCACGCTCGAAGTGCTCGAAGTAGGACTTCTTGCTGAGGCTGGTTACGTGGTCGCGGACCTGCCGGGCGTGGTCCTGGAGTCTCGCCTTCCTGGTCTCGTCGTCAACCGCCTCGATCGCCTCCAGGTAGGCCAGCAGCGGGACCTTGGAGTCGACGACGATGTCCCTTTGCCCGGGCAGATGAACGACCAGATCGGGACGGCGCCGACCCTGCTCCGTTTCGGCACTCTGCTGCTCTGTGAAGTCGCAGTGGTCGAGCATTCCGGCCATCTCCACGACCCGCTTCAGTTGGATCTCACCCCAGCGGCCGCGGACCTGGGGGGCTCGCAGGGCCTTGACGAGGTTCGAGGTCTCGGACTTGAGTTGCCGCTCCGTCTCCAGGAGCGACCTGACCTGCTCGGTGAGCCCCTGATACGCCCCGGCCCGGGCCTTCTCGAGCTCGTTGATTTTGACGTCGACTTTGTCCAGCGACTCCTTGACCGGCTTGACCAGCTCGAGGATGGCCTGCTGGCGCTTCTCCAGGTCGCCCTTGGCGGCTTCCTGGAAGGTCTCCAGGGTGGCCTTGGCCAGCTCGAGGAACGACTGGTTGTTGCTCTTCAGCGCCTCGGCGGCCAGGGCCTTGAAGGCGTCGGCGAGCTTGCGCTGGGCCTGGTCGATGACGGCCAGCTTCTCCTCGGCCTGTTTCCGCTCCTGTTGGAGGGTCGTATCCAGCTCGATGGCCCTGGCCTGGAGCAGCGTCTCCCGTTCGCGGGCCTCGCGGGCCTCGTGCTCGATCTGTTGGATTCTGGCGTTCAGGTCGTCGATGGTCTGTTCTCGGGCACTCACCCGCTCCGCCAGGACGGCCCGCTCGGCGTCGCCCTCGCTTCGGGCCCGGGCGTACTCGTGCCGGGCGTTTTGCCGCATCACAAGCCACACCACCAGGCCGCCAGCCAGCAGGCCCAGGAGTCCGAGCAGCACGGGTACCAGGTAACTCATGGCCACGGGTCCAACTTCAGGGGCCGACGCGGATCATGGGGCCTCGCGTCCGAGGGAGGCGGCATCGCGGGCGGGCGGACCGGCCGTGGGCGGAACGTCGCCCGAGGACGCCGGAGAGGTCTCGCCCACAGGCCGCACCGGGCGCGTCCCCCCACTCCGCGCTCTGCCGCCGCGCGCCGCCGGAGTGGGAAGGTCCAGGGCGTGCGGCAGATAGGTCCGGGCGTCGGGCACCTGCTGAAACGCCCGCGTGCGCAACAGGTCGGTCTGGAGCCGGGCGTTGCACCCGCTGCACCCGCCAGCGTGGCCGCCGCGGCACATCTGGTTGGGCGCGCCAAAGGCCCGGGCATAGGCTTCGGCGGCGAGCTCCCAGGGGTTTGGCGGACTGTAGACCTGGCCCGCGTAGGCAGCCAGCCCATGGCGGTAGCCCCCCTGGGCCGGCGACGTGAGCCCGAGGTGGAAGTTCACGCAGTGCCCGACCTCGTGGAGGATCGACAACGGGATCGGGACGACGTTGCCGCGGTCCGGCGGCGCCAGCTCCAAGAAACGGAAGTCCTTCCAGCCAATGATGCCCCCGCCGTGATTCAAGCGTCGGATCTCATCCGGCGGTGCCTCCGCCCTGGCTTGGCTCCTTTCGCTCTTCCAGACGTCCGTGGTCGGGAAGTTCTCGCGAGGGGCGAACCAGGCCCCGCCCCCCCGGGAGGCACCCCCGGGAAACGTGCTGACAATGATAATGGGGACCTCCAAGAGCAAGTCGCCGTGTAAGGGGGGGAGTTGTCCCAGGATCGCGGCCACCCGATCGAGCCGGGTCTCCCGATCCGAAGCGGTCTGCGCGGCCGGGGACCCCAGCCAAAACTGAACCCCAATCCCTTGACGAATTTCCCGTTTCCGGAGCATGGGAGACTCTCCTCAGAACGGTGGGCCGTAGCAAGCGGTTCATTGTCGCGGAAACGGCTTGCCGATTCAATCACCCCGCCCGCGCCCATTGACAACGGCCCCTCTCCGCCGGTAGGCTGCGGTCGCCAGGAGGGGACCGGATCGCTGCACGTCTCTTGCATGGGGGAAGGATCATGGCCGTCATCTACCGCGTGAACATGTCGGATCGGTCGGTCCGGGCGGAACAGCCCAAGGACGCCTACAAGGAGCTGGGTGGCCGGGCACTCACCTCGGCGATCGTGGCCGAGGAAGTGCCGCCGAGCTGCCATCCCCTGTCGGCCGAGAACAAGCTGGTCCTGGCCCCGGGGAGCCTCACCGCCACGGGGGCCCCCTGCACCGGCCGGCTCTCGGCGGGGGCCAAGAGCCCCCTGACCGGCACGATCAAGGAGAGCAACTCCGGCGGGATGGCCGCCATCGCCCTGGCCTCCCTGGGCATCCAGGCGATCGTGCTGGAGGGCAAGCCCTGCGACCGCCGGATGTTCCGGCTCCTGGTCAACCGGGACGGCGTGAAGATCGAGCCGGCCGAGGACCTCAGCGGGCTGGGCAACTACGACGCCGTGGCCCGGCAGCTCGACGAGTTCGGCGACAAGATTGCGTGCATCAGCATCGGACCGGCGGGCGAGATGCGTGCGGCGTCGGCCAGCATCGCCGTGACCGACGTCGAAGGGCGCCCCACGCGGCACTGCGGGCGAGGCGGCCTGGGGGCCGTCATGGGCGACAAGGGGGTCAAGATGATCGTCGTCGACCCGACCGGCGCCGTGCGTCCCAAGCCGGCCGACCCGGAGGCCTTCAAGGCGGCCGTGCGCAAGTTCGCCGATGCCCTGCAAAAGCACCCGCTGACCGGCCAGACCCTGCCGACCTACGGCACCAACGCCCTGGCCAACGTGATCAACGCGGCCGGCGCCTATCCCACCCGCAATTTCAGCGAAGGCCAGTTCGAGGGGACCGAGGCCATCAGCGGCGAGCGCCAGCACGACGTCATCGTCCAGCGCGAGGGGGTTATCGCCCACGCCTGCCACCGCGGCTGCACCATCCGCTGCTCCCGCATCTACGTCGACGAGCAAGGCCAGTACGTGACCAAGGGCCCGGAGTACGAGACCATCTGGGCCCACGGGGCCGACTGCGGCATCGACGACCTGGACGCCATCGCGCAGATGGACCGCCTGGACGACGACCTCGGCCTGGACACGATCGAGACCGGGGCGACCATCGCCGTGGCCATGGAGGCGGGCATCCTGCCGTTCGGCGATGCCCAGGGGGCCATTGGCCTCTTGGAGGAGGTGCGGAAGGGGACTCCGTTGGGCCGGCTGGTGGCCTCCGGGGCTGCCGTGCTGGGCAAGGCCTACGGGGTTGCACGCATCCCGGTCGTCAAGGGCCAGTCCATGCCGGCGTACGACCCCAGGGCGGTCCAGGGGATGGGCGTCACGTACGCCACCTCGACCATGGGCGCCGACCACACGGCCGGGTACGCCGTCGCCACCAACATCCTGGGCGTGGGGGGCAAGATCGATCCGCTGCGGCCCGAGGGCCAGGTCGACACGAGCCGCAACCTCCAGATCGCCACGGCGGCGCTCGATTCGGCCGGGCTGTGCCTGTTCGTGGCGTTTGCCGTGCTGGACGACCCGAGCGCCCTGGACGCCATCTGCGAGATGTTCGCCGCCCTGCGCGGGCGGCCCTTCACGGGCAACGACCTGGTGGCGCTGGGCAAGAGCGTGCTCGGGTGCGAGCGCCGCTTCAACGCGGCGGCCGGCTTCACCGCGGCCGACGACCGCCTGCCCGACTACTTCAAGCTCGAGAAGCTCCCGCCGCACAACGTCACGTTCACGGTCCCCGACGAGGAGCTGGACAAGGTGTTCGATTTCGTGTCCTGAACGGCTCGGATTTCCCATGCTGCCCCAGATCAAAGTAAGCCTGTACGCGGGCCTGCGGGCGGTGATCGGCGGGAAGCCGTCGGTCGAGTTGGAGATCGAGCCGGGCCAGACGGTGGGCGACGTGCTCGACCGGCTTGGCGTCCCCCGCGACCAGACGCGGATCCTCTTCGTCAACAACCGCCACGCCGGCCTGTCCGATCCGCTCCACGAGGGCGACCACGTCGCGGTCTTTCCCGCCATCGGCGGCGGATAGATCACCAGCCAGTGCCGGGGCACGAGCCGAGGGCAATGAAAAGGTCTGACGGCAGCCCGTGGACCTCGGGCAGCGATGCTCCAGTCACGCGGCGCCCGACTTGGCACCGTCTCCACCCGAAGGTAGAATGGGCCGTATGGCTGATCCTCTTCCCGTCGAGGCTCAACCGGGGGGCGCGGCGGAGATTCCCCGCGAGTGGCTCGAGGAATTCGAGGCCGCCGCCGCTCGGTCGCTCGAAACGCGATTCCGCTATTCGTTCATCCGGACGTACCGGCCGGTCCTGGACGACGCTCCCTATCGGTCCTTCGACACGACGGCCGACTACCGCCGCTGGTGCGAAGAGAACCTGCCGGACTGGTTGGGCTATGGGCGGCCCGCCGGCACTGACGTCTCGCCCGTGCCGGGGGCACCACCCGGGGGCAAGGAAGGGGCCTGACGGCAGCCGGTGGATTCCCCCAAGGAGCCCGTCACACGGCTCGCGTGGAGCGGGTTTCGGTGAGCGCGGCCTGGGCGTTGGGGCCCTGGGGGCGGCGGCTCTTGAAGTGGTCGACCCGGGCAATGCCCGCCGCGCCGATGAACCCGGCGTCGGCCCCCAGGCTGGCGAAGTCGATCAGGGTCCGCTCGGCGAGCATGGGGAAGGTGCGGCGCTTGACCTCCCGGCGCACGTGGTCGAGGAACAGCCGGCCGAGGTCGGTCTGCTTCATGCCGAAGGTCATGGCCCCGCCCAAGAGCACGCCCGTGGGATCGATCGTGTGCATCAGCGTCACGATGCCGAGCGCCAGGTACCAGCCGGTCTTAAGGACGATTTCCATGGCGAGCTTGTCGCCGGCCTCGGCCTCCTGGGCGACCAGCAGGGGAGTGAGCGGGGCCCCCTCGGCCAGGCGCTGGTGAAGCGACGAGGGCCGGCCGGCGCCCAAGGCGTCCCTGGCCCGGGCAATCACCCCGTTGGCGCTGGCGTAGGACTCGAGGTGTCCGGTCTGCCCGCAGGAGCAGAGCCGGGCGTCCGGGGCGCAGTCGACGATGATGTGCCCGCACTCGGTGCCGTGGCCGTTCTCGCCTTCGAGGATCAGGTCGCCGATGATAATGCCGCAGCCGACGCCGGTGCCCAAGGTGAGCATCACGAGGCTGCGGTAGCCTCGTCCGGAGCCGACCCAGAACTCGCCGTAGGCCGCGGCCGAGGCGTCGTTGGCCAGCGAGACGGGCAGGGCGCAGTGCCGGCCGACGGTGTCGCGCAGGGGGAATCCGCCCCAGCCGGGGAAGTTCGTCGGGGTGATCATCACGCCGGCGTGGAAATCGAGCGTCCCCGGCGAGCCGAGCCCCACGCCGGCCACGTCGGCCAAAGCCAGGCCGGCGTCGGCGATCGCCTTGAGCACGGCCTGGCCCATGCGCTCCGAGGCATCGGCCGGGCCGCGCCCGACCTCCGTCGGCACGTTGTGCCAGCACAGCGGCCGGCCCGCGTCGTCGACCACGCCGACCTTGACCGTCGTCCCCCCCAAGTCGATCCCGACAAAGAACGGGGGCTTCGCTTCACTCCGGCCGATGAACTGACGAAGCTGCGACATGGCAGTCTCCTGGTCGACGGGGCCCCGCCCGGAAAGCTCCACGTTAGCCGGGTCGCCCCGGCTCGTCAAGGCGGGCGGCGCTGTATCGGGCGGTGCTGAGCGGGGCTGGGAGTGCCAGGCCCACGGGTGGTACGCCGGGAGCGGGGCCAAAGCCCACGGGTTGCAACCCGTGGGCTTTACGGAGGTGGGGGGGGCTTCTCGGCCAGCCTGGCGCAGGGCCGCAACTGGCCGAGGCCCTCCAGGCCGCACGCCGGGAACTCGCCGCCGCCGTCGACGGGCTGCGCGACGCCGGCCAACAGGATCACCTTCCTCGCGGTCTTCTCTCGCGGGCGTGGCTGGGCTGGCTGGTGGGGGACGACGAGCAGGCCCGGGCAATGGACGACCTGGCCCAGGCCCGAAGGCTCATCGACCAGTGCGGATATCACCGCCGCGACGCCGAGCTGGCCGCCGCGGAAGCGGCGCTGGGGCACAGCCGGTAGGGTGCGTGCTTTGCACGCACGCGGAGAAGTGGAGAGAAGTAGACAGTAGACAGCCGTTCGCGTGCGTGCAGAGCACGCACCCTACGCGCTATCACCCCTGGGCCAACTGCTCGGCGAAGGCCTCGATGTTGGTGCGGGTCTGCTCCTCGGAATAGAGGCGCAGGTCGTTCAGGTCGCCGTTGACCACCAGGTACGGCTTGCCCAGCCTCTTCTGGAGGCGCTGGGGCATCTCGTAGCGGTTGTTCGAGTTGTTCGGGCAGGTCTTGGCGTCGTGGTACAGAACGCCGTCGACGTGGAACTTCGCCACCATCCGCTCGATGTACCGCTCCTTGGAATCCTCGGAGCGGCAGATGAAGATGCTCGAGTACGCCCGGGCCATGCTGCGGAAGGGATCGGCCGGGTCGAGGTCCTCGAAGATCCAACTATTGCAGTAGGTCGAGGCCACCACCGCGATGCGCAGCCCGGAAAGCTGCGTGGCCAGGTCGCGGAGCTTGCCCCAGATCGGCATCCCCTCCCAGTAGATCCGCAGCCGCTCGCCCGGGACCGCGGCGACGCGGTCGGCCGCACGCTGATTGAGCTCGGTCAAGAGGAGGTTGTAGTAATCGACCGCCTCCCGGGTGCCGCGGAGCACGACGGCCGGGCCCATCTGGATCGTGCCGTCGAAGAAGGTCAAGGGCGCGGGGATGTTGGCGGCCGTGTCCAGCACGCCCTTCCACAGCATCGTACACTGGCGCGACAAGGCGATCACCTCCGCCAGGCGCTCGCGGCTGAGGCCCGTGCCGGCCACGGCGGCCAGCGGCTCGACGAGGGCCTCGATCTGCCGGGCCACGTAGTCGACCAGCGAGTCGTCCACCTCGCCGATCGCCCGAGGCGTGTGGATCCCCAGGCAGGGAACGCCCCACTCCCGGGCGTAGAACTGGAACCAGTCCTTCACGTCGCGGCACTGGTTGGTGTTGAACACCAAAACGTCGGCCTTGGGCGGGCCGGGGAGGTTCATCTTCTGGATCGGGCTCTCGCCCTTCAGGTACGACCCGACGTCGCTGGTCAGGTAGGAGCAGACGTCGGGCGAGAAGCCGCGGGCGTTGGCCAGGGGGATCAGGTCGGTGGCCATGCGGGTTGCCCCGAGCATCGCCCCGTGGTTCTCGGGGAAGTAGACGTTGAACCCCAAGGCCCTCAGCAGCTCGGCGGGTCCCACGCTGGTGCACCAGGCCGTCTTCTGCCCTTGGGCCGGCCCCTGGCACAGGTCGGTGAAGTACTTGCCCATCACCCCTTTCATCTTCTTGGTGGCTTCGATGTCCTTGCGTTCGGCGGCCGGCGGCATGTCACGTCCCTTTCTGGCGCAAAAGTTCACTCGAGGTTCGCGAAGATCTCGGCGACGCGGCAGGAGAACCCGGGAACCACGTCCTCGCCGCTCAGCTCATCGTTTTCCGTCAGCAGGGTGATCCTGGTTGCCGAGCGGTACACGGTCACCGTGCGCCACGAGGGACTGACGACCCAAACCATCATCGCGCCGGCATCGAGCCAGCCTTGCACCTTGTCGTCGATTTCCTTGACGGTATCCCCGGGCGAGACGACCTCGACCGCCAGATCGGGCGGGCCCGGCCAGTAGGCGTCCTGCGGCGGAGTGACGGGAAGATGGTCGTTGCGAATGAAGGCGATGTCCGGGGCGCGCACGGTATCCGGGTCGCGGGCCACCAAGAAGCCCGGGTCCGCGCCGTAGATCTTCCCAACGTTGCTCTCCAGAATGTGCCGGCCCAAGAGTGCATGGAGCCGGCCGGCAACCTCAGCATGCCTCCAACCGGCGGGCGTCATCTTTCTCAGTTCTCCTCGAACGAGCTCGTAGCGGCAGCCGTCGTCCGGCATGCGCAGGAGCTGCTCGGCGGTGACCGGGGTGGTGGTGGCCATGATGCTATTCTATCAGGAAATCCCTCGGCGGCAATTGCCTTAGAACACCAGGGTGAGCTTCAACGACCCCTCGGCGGCGGCCGGGTTGGCGTACATCTCGAAGGCCTCGGCGGCCCGGTCCCAGGGCATGCGCGGCGTGACCATCGCCGTCAGGTCGACCCGGCCCTGGGCCACCATGTCGACCGCCGTCTGGAAGTAGTCCATGCAGTCCGGGCCCATCGAGGCCACGATTTCCGTCTCGTTGGCCATGGTGGGATACCAGGGGAAGAGCTGGCTGTCGTGGTGGGGGACGCCGAAGACCATCAGCCGGCCGAAGCGGCGGGGGAGCCGGGCGGCGGTGTCCAGGGCGTTGCCGTGGCCCACCGCCTCGACGCAGAAGTCGACCATCGCCCCGCCGGTCAGCCGGCGCACGGCCTCGAGGGTGTCCTCCTGCGAGGCGTCGACGACCTCGGTAGCCCCGAACCGTTTCGACCAGGGGAGGCGCCAGGGCACCGTGTCGATGCCGATCACCTGCCGGGCCCCCATCCGGCCCAACAGGTGGGTGAAGATCAGGCCCATCGGCCCCTGGCCGACGACGGCGGTGCGCTGGTTGATGACCGGGCCGGTGCGTGCCAGGGCGCGGAGGACCGTGGCCAGCGGCTGGGCCACGACCATCGCCGCCAGATCGGGCACGCCGTCGGGCAGCCGGGCTAGGCCCCGCTCCTTCGACCGGATGAATTCGGCAAAGCCGTTGTAGTCTTCCGGATGGGCCAGGACCGGCGTGCCCGGCTCCCAGCCCGGCAAGCGCGACTCGACGATCAAGCCGATGTTCTCGTGCCCGAGCCAGCCCGGCGGGCTGGCGGCCTGCATGGGCGCCCAGCGCCCGTCGCCGAGGTAGGGGCCCATGTTCGTCCCGCACAAGGCCACGTACTGGCACTGGACCAGGACCTCGCCCTGCTGCGGCACCGGCCGGGGCGCATCGTCGACCAGGACGACCTTCCTCGGTCCCAGGAACTTGACCGCTCTCATCAGGTGGCGATCCTCCTCCCATTCAAGCCAACCGCCAATTCAGGCCAACAGCCGATGTGCCTCCTGGAGCTTCGCGACGATCGCCAGCCGGTTGGGGCACGCGGCCTCGCAGCGCCGGCAGCCCGTGCAGGCGGCGGCCTGCTGGTGCCCGGGCAGATCGGCGTAGAGCTGCCGGGCGTCGGCCCGGTGGCCGTAGTTCTTGTAGTACATCCGGAAGCGGAGGACGTCCGCAATGCGCACGCCCGCCGGGCAGCTCGGCAGGCAGGTCTCGCACATCCGGCAGTAGTCGCCCGTGGCCGCGGCCGCGTAGCTCTCCAGGAGCCGGCGGTGCACGGCGGTGAGCTTCCCGGCCACCGCTGCGCAGTCCTCGTCCACGTCCTGGGGCGCGTTCATGCCCACCGCCGTGCACGAGATCTCCCGGTTCTTCAGGACCCACCTCAGGAACGCCTGGTACAGGTTCCTGGTGCCGAGCTGCGCCAGCTCGCCGAGCACCCGGGCCACCATGGGATCGGAGGCGTTCTTGGCCCAGTTGGGGATGAAGTGTCCGGTCATGGGCTTGATGGCGATCACGCCCACGTCCTTCGCCTTGCAGAGCTTGAAGAGTTCCTCGGTGCCCAGCCGGTCGGTCTTCTCGGTCCACTTGGCGAGGTTGAGGTAGTTGTAGGGCTGGAGGATGAAGTCGACCAGGCCGGCCTCGACGCGCACGCGGTGCTCCGCCGGCACGTGGCAGCTCATGCCGATGAAGCGGATTTTGCCCTGCTTCTTCAGCTCCTGGGCGGCCTCGAAGAAGCCGTCGCTCCAGCCGCCGTGCGCGAAGTAGCCGTCGATCCGGTCGGTCTGGAACCGGGCGAGGCTCCGGTGGCAGTCGGCGATCACTTTCTTGGCGTCCCGGGCGCCGGTGGCGGTGAAGATCAGCACGTCGTTGCGCCGGCCGCGCAGGGCCCGGCCGAGGATTTCCTCCGTGTCGTGGTAGCTGGCCGAGGTGGCCACGAAGTTGCTGCCGTAGTCGAGCAGCTTGCGGACGATCGCGGGGAGGTCCTCGCGATAGCGGTTAAACAGCGCCGGCCCGAGCTGCTGGGAGCGGAGCCCGCTGGCGCAGCCCAGGCCGATCTCGGAGACCTTGAGGTTGGTCCTTCCCAGGCGGCGGTACTTCATCCCCGCCTTCTCGTGCTTCTCCTGCTTCTCCTGCTTCTCTTCGCCGGCCGACGCCTCCCCGACCGAGCCGATCCAGGCCGCCCCCGCCGCCCCCGCGGCGATCGCCGAGGTGGCCTCCAGGAACCGCCGCCTGCTGACGGGCGGTCTTCGTCGTTCGCTCATCGCCAGTCTCCTTGTGCGAATCGGCTACTCGGTGGGTGGCACGGGCATCTTGCCCGTGCTTCACGCGCAGCACTGGCGAGACGCCAGTGCCACCCCACAGTATATCGCGGGCCGAGGGCGGTGGGTAGTGAGAGATCGGTGCGCCAGGGGTTCGCAGCCGGGCGGCGATCTGGTAGCTTGTCGGGAAGGCGGTCCAGAGGTTTTCGGATTCTTGCGGAGGATGTGGCTATGGCCGATCGGGAAAGCTCCAGCGGGGCCCGGCGCATGGGGACGAAGGCCGGCCTCTCGCGGCGGGCATGGCTGGGCCGGGCCGCCGCCGCGGCGGCGGTGGCCCTGGTCCCCCGGCACGTGCTGGGAGGGGCGGGCCAGGTGGCGCCCAGCGAGAAAATCACCCTGGCCGGCATCGGCACCGGCGGGCAGGGCGTTCAGAACCTGGCCATCTTCCAGGCGTTTGCCGAGGTCCGCGTCGTCGCCGTCTGCGACGTCAATCGCGAGAGCGGCGGCTACCTGTCGTGGAACTGGACCGAAGGGAAGGAACAGCGCGTGGCGGGGCGCGAGCCCGCCCGGCGCGCGGTCGAGCAGTTCTACGCCGGGCAGACCCGGTCGGGGACCTACCGGGGCTGCAAGGCGTATGCCGATTTCCGCGAGCTGTTGGACAAGGAGGACGTCGACGCGGTGATGATCGCCACGCCGGATCACACGCACGCGGTGGCCACGATGGCGGCTCTCAAACGGGGCAAGCACGTGTACTGCGAGAAGCCGCTGACGTACTCGGTGTACGAGGCCCGGCAGGTGGCCGAGGCAACACGCCGGGCGAAGGTGGCCACGCAGTTGGGCAACCAGGGTCAGGCCACGGAGGAGGCCCGGCTGGTGTGCGAGTTCATCGCCGACGGGGCGATCGGCCCCGTGCGGGAGGTGCAGGTGTGGAGCCCGGCCCGCTTTTGGGCCTGGCCGGCCGGGGAAGGCCGTCCGCCGGAAGCCCCGCCCGTCCCGGAGGGGCTGGATTGGGACCTGTGGCTCGGGCCGGCCCCCGAGCGGCCGTACCATCCGGCCTACTGCCCCTGGACCTGGCGCAACTGGTGGGATTTCGGCACGGGGCTCTTGGGCGACCTGGGGTGCCACAAGCTTTCCACGGTGTTCAGGGCCCTGAAGCTCGGGCACCCGGCGAGCGTCGAGGCGTGCTCGACGAAGCTGGGCCCGGAGGTCTATCCGCTCGGGGTGATTGCCCGATACACGTTCCCCGCCCGGGGCGACATGCCCCCCGTGACGCTCACCTGGTACGACGGCGGCCTGAGGCCGCCAAGACCGAAGGACCTCGAGCCGGGCCGGGGCATGGAGGACGTTATCTACTTCGGCGACCGCGGGACCCTGATGGGCCACCGCCTGATCCCCGAATTGCGGATGCGAAGCTACGGCCGGCCGCCCAGGAAGCTCGCCCGCTCGCCAGGGCACCACAAGGAATGGCTCGACGCGTGCCGGGGGGGCCCGCCGGCCGGGTCGAATTTCGTCGATCACGCCGGCCCGCTGACCGAAATGTGCCTGCTGGGGAACGTCGCCCTGCGGGCCGGGAGGAAGCTGACCTGGGACGGGCCGAGCCTGAAGTGCCTTGCCGACGAAGAGGCCAACCGGTACCTCCACCGGGAGTACCGGAAGGGCTGGACCTTGTAGGGCTTCAAGCCCAGGGGTTGCAACCCCTGGGCTTTGAACGGGAGGCCCTCAGAGCGGGACGGCCTGGATCCCGGCCAATTGGCAGTAGGCGCGGAAGCCTCGCTCCAGCTTGCCGAGGATGAACAGTTGGTGGAAGCCCTTGGCTTCGTCGGTGTCGGGCACGCCGTCCATGGCAAGCTCGACGGCGGTGCGGCAGCAGCCGCTGGGGGGCTGGGCGACGTTGGAGATCACCCTGCCCGAGCCGAGGATCATCTGCTGCGGCCCGGCGAACTGCATCACCGTCACCTCCCGCCCGATCGGCCAAAGGACCTGCATCGCCGCCCCCGTGCCCGTGTGGTACGAGCGGAGCTTGTACGGCGCGCGGTAGGGCTTGTCGAACCCCTCCAGGCGGGTCGGGCTGGTGCAGTGGGCACCGAGGAACGTGTTGTCCACCGTGTTGGCCGAGGGGTCCTGGATGAAGCCCGACCGCTCGAAGAGAAGCTGCGTCAGGAGCATCGACAGCGCGGCGTTCGTGTCCGCCTCGCAGCCGGCCACGACCCCTTCATCCAACAGCCGGGAGAAGGCCATGCACACCGGGTTCGGCCGGCCGAGGCAGGCATAGGAGATCCCCTGGCACTTCTCGGCCTCCATGATCCGCTTGCAGGCGATGTAGTTCCTCGCCGCGTCAAGAATGTCCGCGGGCTTGGGCTCGACGATCTCCTGGGCCGCCTTGGCGTACTGATCGGCCATGGCCCGGACCTCGTCGCTGACCTCGACCTTCTTGAGCTCCTCGTCGAACCGCACCGCGGGGATGCAGCGGAGCGTGGTGCCCAGCCCGGGGACCACCACGTCCTTGGTTTCGTTGCCCACCACCAGGGCGATCCGCGTGTTCTTCATCCGCCACCTGGCCCAGAGCATGCGCAGCCCGAAGGCCAGCCAGCCGACGTCCGGCGTGGCGCCGACGTAGGTCTTGGGCACCTTGCGCGTAGCGCGCATGTGGCCGGTGAAGGAGGTCATGTTGCTGTAGACGACGGTGGCCACCTCGCCGCGGTTCTCGACCAGGTGCTGGACGTCGGGCCAGAGGGTCAGCTCCATGGCGGCCACCAGCAGGCCGTCGGGCGGGGCTTTCTTGATCTGCTGGAGACAGGCGTTCACCTGCTCCCGGTTCTCCAGCGGCTCGCGCCGCAGGTCGAGCTGGACGCCGAGCTTCGCGGCGGCCTCGGTGAGCGTCTTGGCGTACAGGGCCTGCTGCGCGGCGACGTCGGTCTGCCCGCCCGGCCAACTGACCACCGGCGTCTGCCTGGGCCGCACGAAGACCGCCTGGATGACCGGCTTCCCGGCCGGCTTCGGCTCGGCGGCCGACAGCGACGAGGCCATCTCCAAGGCCTCCATCTGAAGCGCCAGGGCGGAAACTCCGGCGGCGGTCAGAAAACCCCGGCGGCCGACCTTCGGCCCGCACCCCGTGCAGCAGGAACAACGGTGCTCTTGCATGGCAGTCTCCTCCTCAGGTTCTGCGACGGTCCCCACGTTCTGGGACGGTCCTCGTCTTGTCCCGACTATCTTAGCACACGGCCGGACCGCTGTGCATAGTCCGGGAGAGGACAACACGAACCGAATTCCGCCGGCCGGGCCTGAAGTACCTTGCCGACGAGGAGGCAAACCGGTATCTTCATCGGGAGTACGGGAGTACCGGAAGTCTTCGACCGCAAAGGAGAGGAGCTGATGATGGTCAAGAGCGCGTGGAGTCGTCGTCGATTCCTGAAAGCGGCGGCCGTGGCGGGTGCCGCCGTGGCGGTGCCCACGGTCGTGCCCGCGTCGGTGCGGGGCGCCGAAGGCCGGCCCGCCCCAAGCAACCGGATCGCGGTCGGCGCGATCGGGGTGGGCGGCCAGGGCAACGGCAACCTTGGCGGGTTCCTGGGCGACCCCCGCTGCCAGGTCCTGGCCGTCAACGACGTGGACCGCAGCAACCTCCAAAACACCCAGCGCCGCGTCAACGAGCACTACGCCAACCGCGACTGCGCCGCGTACCCGGACTTCCGCGACCTGGTGGCCCGGGACGATATCGACGTCATCTCCCTGGGCACGCCCGACCACTGGCACGCCGTCCCGGCCATCATGGCGGCCAAGGCCGGCAAGGACATCTACGGGGAGAAGCCCTTCAGCCACGATCTGCGTGAGGGCCGGGCCATGGTGGACGCGGTCAAGCGGTACGGCCGCATCTGGCAGACCGGCTCGTGGCAGCGCTCGACCGGCGATTTCCGCTTCGCCTGCGAGCTCGTGCGCAACGGCCGGATCGGCAAAGTGCACACGGTGGAAGTGGGGCTGCCCACCGGGGGGGGCGGCGGGAACGCCCCCTTCACCGACCCGCCCAAGGACATGGACTACGACTTCTGGTGCGGCCCCGCCCCCTGGGCACCCTACTCCGCCGACCGCACCCACTGGAACTGGCGCTGGCAGATGGACTACGGCGGCGGGCAACTGATGGACTGGGTCGGGCACCACGGCGACATCGCCCAGTGGGGCTTGGGCACCGAGACGACCGGGCCGGTCGAGCTGGTGCCCATCCACGCCGACTTCCCCAAGACCGGCATCTGGGACGCCGCCACCCGCTACCGCATCGAGTGCACCTACGCCAACGGCGTCAAGATGATCGTCCAGAACGCCGAGGGGCAGCACCGCATGGGCGCGAAGTGGATCGGCAGCGACGGCTGGGTGTGGGTCGACCGCGGCGGGTTCGACACCGAGCCCAAGGGCCTCATGAAGGACACGATCCGCCCCAACGAAATCAACCTGTACCGGTCCGGGAACCACATCGGGAACTTCATCGACTGCGTCCTCTCGCGGCGCCAGACGATCACGCCCGCCGAGGTGGCCCACCGCTCGGCCAGCGTCGGGCAGCTCTGCGTGATCGCCATCGCGGTGGGGCGCAAGTTCCGCTGGAATCCGGACACGGAGCAGGTCCTCGACGACCCGGCTGCGGCTACCCTGCTGGGCCGGGCCAAGCGCGAGCCGTGGAACATCCTGTAGAGAGTGGATAGTGGATAGGGGATAGTGGATAGGGGATAGGGGATCGGGGGCAGGAGTCTCTGGCATGGAGCGACGAAAATGAAATCGATTTGGTCTGCGATAGGCGCCGTAGCTGCAATCATCGTCACCGGGATTTGCCTGTCGGGCGGCGGGGCCATGGCGGCGGATGAGCCGCCGGCTGATCCCTACCAGGCCGTGGCGAAGTACGAGTTCGGCCAGAGCCGGCTGCCGCTGGCCCTGATCGACGAGCAGATCCGCAAGACTCCCGCCGCGGGTTACGCGGAAATCGAGGCCAAGCTGCTGGCCGTGCTCCGCTCGCCCGACACAACCAAGGACGCCAGGCGGTACCTCTGCCGGTGGCTTTCCGTGGTGGGCTCGGCCCAGTGCGTTCCGGCCGTGTCGGAGCTGTTGACCGACGCGGACCTCTCGCACCCGGCCCGCATGGCCCTGGAGCCCATGGCCAACCCGGCGGCCGGGGCGGCGCTCCGCGCGGCACTGCCGAAGGTCCAGGGGAAGCTGCTGGCCGGGGTGATCGCGTCGATCGGCATGCGCCGGGATCCGGAGGCGATCGAAGCCCTGCGGACACTGGCCGGCCAGGCCGATCCGGCCGTGGCCGGGGCTGCCGTGGCCGCGCTGGGCGAGATCGGCACCGAGGAGGCGGCCAGGGTCCTGGAGGCACTCCGCGTGCCGGAGGGCCTGTTGCGCACGCTGGCCCGGGCGAGGATCGCCGCCGCCGGCCGGCTGGCCTCGGCCGGCAAGGGCGCCGAGGCGGCGGCCATCTACCAGGCCCTCATGCAGCCGGAGCAGCCCCGGGCCGTGCGCGTCGCGGCGCTGGTGGGCCAGATCGGGTCGCTCGGGCGCGCGGAGGCCGCCAAGCTCATCGTCGAGCTCGTCCAGGGCGACGACGCCGGGATCCGCACGGCGACCCTCGCCGCGCTGGTCGGCTCGACCGACAAGGCCCTGCACGACGCGGTGGCCGGCGAGCTCCCCGCGATGAAGCCGGCCGGGCAGCTCGTGCTCTTGGGCGTGCTGGCCGACCTGGCCGAAGTGTCTGCCCGGGGGGCCGTGGTCAAGGTCCTTCAGTCCGCCGGCGAGGAGAACATTCGCCTGGCGGCCCTGGAGTGCCTGGCACGCCACGGCGAGGCGGCCGACGTGGAGCTGCTGGTGCGCACGGCCCGCGGCAAGTCCGCCGCCGAGGCCGACGCCGCCCGAAAGGTCCTCCAGCGCATGGGCAAGCCGGGGGTCGACGAGGCCCTGGTCCGCCTGATCGAGTCGCCGGACGCGGAAGACCGCTCCGTGGTGCTGGCCGTGCTGGCCAGCCGCCGGGTCGAATCGGCCCTGCCCACGTTCGTCCGGCTGCTCGAGGGGCCCGACGCCGCCCTGGCCACCGAGGCCGCCAAGGCGCTGGGCGTGCTGGGTGGCGTGGGCCAAGTGACGCCCCTGGCCTCCCTGCTCACCCGCACCCCGGGCGCCGAATTGCGCAGCGCCTCGGAGGAAGCGGTGAAGTCGATCTGCAACCGGGCGGCCGACAAGCGGGCGGCGGCCAGGGCCCTGCTGGCCGCCCTGGAGGGGGCCGGCACGCCGGCGGGACGCCTCTCGCTGGTGCCCTTGCTGGCCTACACCCGCGGCCCGGAGGCCCTGGGAGCGGTGGGCAAGGCGATGCAGGACGCCAGCGAGGACGTCCGGGAAGCGGCCGTTCGCACGCTGGTCGCCTGGCCCGAGGCCGCGGCCGCACCGCAGCTCATCGAGCTGGCCCGGACCGCCCAAAAACCCACCCACGCCGTCCTTGCCCTGCGCGACGGCTGCCTGCGCCTGGCCGCGATGAAGGACGTGCCCATGGCCGAGCGGGTCTCCATCTACCGCAGCGTGCTGGAGCTGGCCAGGCGGCCGGAGGAGAAGCGGCAGGCGATTGCCGGGCTGGCCCAGGTGCCTTCCGTGGGGGCCCTGGAGCTGCTCCAGGGCTCGGCCAAGGACCCGGCGCTTGGCGGCGATGCCGTGGCGGCGGCCCTCCGGCTGGCAAAGCAGCTCGCCCCGGTCTTCCCGAAGCAGGTGACGGCCGCCCTGGAGCAGCTCAAGCCGCTCGCTGCCGCCGAGCCGCTCCGCAAGGAGTGGGAAGAGGCCGAGCGGGCCGTGCGCAATACCGGCCAGTCGCCCGAGGGCTTCCTGGTCGCCTGGATGCTCTCCGGCCCGTACGTCCAGGAAGGCAAGAGCGGCTCGGACCTGTTCGACGTCGCCTTCGCCCCGGAGAAGCCGGGGGCCGTGGCCGAGTGGCGGCCCGTGGCCGTCCCGCCGGGCGGCACGTCGGGCCTGATCGAGATCGACAAGGTCCTCGACGGCCAGGACCGGGTGGCGTACCTGCGGACGCGAATCGCCTCGGCCAAAGCGCAGGACGCCGTGCTGCTGGTCGGCAGCGACGACGGGGTGAAGATATGGCTCAACGGCCGGGTGGTGCACGCCAACAACGCCGTCCGCCCCTGCGCGCCCGACCAGGACAAGGCCCCCATCCAGCTCAAGCAGGGCTCGAACGCCCTGCTGGTCAAGGTCACCCAGGGGGGCGGCGAGTGGTCCGTCTGCGTCCGGCTCCGCTCGCCCGACGGCAACAACCTCCTCGACGGCGTTACCGTTGCCCCGGGCGATTGACGCCTCGCCGTGCCCGGGGGACAATGAAGGGCGCAGGCGAGGGGTTGTCCCGGAAACTCTATGGCGAAACTCAAGATTGGCGTTTGGCTCATTGGCGCGCGAGGCGGCGTGGCCTCCACGGCCCTCGTGGGCCTGTGCGCGCTGAAGAAGGGTCTGGCCGGCGAGGCCGGGCTGGTGAGCCAACTCCCGGAGTTTCGCCAGCTCGGGCTGGCCGATTGGGGGGATTTCGTCGCCGCCGGGCACGAAATCCGTTGCGTCCGGCTGGTCGACGAGGCCATGCGCATGGCGACCGACAACCGGGCCATCGACCCCGGGCTGATCGCCCAATGCGCCGAGGAGCTGGACCAGATCGACCGCCGGGTGCGGCTGGGGACGATCCACCGGGTGGGGCCGACGATCGAACGGCTTGCCGCTCCCGAGGTGCCCGTCGGCGAGTCGCCCCGGGAAGCCATCCGCCGGCTCCAGGCCGATTTGAGTCAATTCGCCCGGCACGAGGGCCTGGAGCACGTGATCGTGGTGAACGTGGCCTCGACCGAGCCGCCGGTCGATCCGACCCTGCTCCCGCGGACCTGGCCCGAGCTCGACCGCAAGCTGGACCTGCCGGACGAGTGCCCGCTGCCGGCGAGCTCCTTGTACGCCATTGCCGCGCTGGACCTGGGGTTCTCGTACGTCAACTTCACTCCGTCGCTGGGCTCGGCGCCGGAGGCGATCGACGACCTCGCCCGGCAGCGGGGCTCGCGCCACATGGGCTGCGACGGCAAGACCGGCGAGACCCTGCTGAAAAGCGTCCTGGCCCCGATGTTCCGCGCTCGGGGCCTAGGGGTGATGAGCTGGGTGGGCCACAACATCTTCGGCAACCTCGACGGCAAGGTGCTCGACGACCCGGCCAACAAAAAAGCCAAGCTCGCCAGCAAGGACCGGCTGCTGGCCGAGATCCTCGGCTACAAGCCGCAGACGCTGATCTCGCTCGAGTACGTCGAGAGCCTGGGCGACTGGAAGACGGCCTGGGACCACGTCCACTTCCGGGGCTTTCTGGGCACGCCGATGACCTTGCAGTTCATCTGGCAGGGGTGCGATTCCCTGCTGGCGGCCCCCTTGGTGCTGGACCTGGTCCGCTTCACGGAGCTGGCCCGGCAAAGGGGCGAAGTCGGCCGGATGCCCTTCCTGGCCAGCTTCTTCAAGAGCCCTTACGGCGTTTCCGAGCACGATTTCACCCGCCAGTTCCAGATGCTGGAGGCCTGGGCGGGCGCAGGCCGCGCCCCGCACAGCACGGCCGAGGGGTGACCGCAACACAGAAACGGAAATCCAGGAGCACAGTCTTGCCAAGGCAACACGGAAGGCCATCGCGCGGTCCGCAGGAGCCGCCGGCCGCTCAGCCCGGCCGGTTCGGCGGACTCGCGCTGTCGGAAACCACGCTGGCGGCCCTGGACCAGGCCGGGTACCTCGAGCCGACCCCGGTCCAGGCCGGCCTGATTCCCCTGGCCATGGACGGCCTGGACCTGATGGGCCAGGCGCAGACGGGGACCGGAAAGACGGCGGCCTTCGCCGTCCCGATCCTGGAGCGGATCACACCGCACCGGCTCAAGGGCCAGCCCCAGGCCATCGTGCTGACCCCCACCCGGGAGCTGGCCGTCCAGGTCCGCGACGAATTCGTCAAGCTTGCCAGCGGGCGAAAGACCGGCATCATCGCGCTGTACGGCGGCAAGCCGATCCGCCAGCAGACCGAGCAGCTTGGCCGCGGGGTGGACATTGTCATCGGCACGCCGGGCCGGATCCTCGACCACCTCCATCGCGGCACGCTCCGCCTGGACGGAATCCGCATCGCGATCCTCGACGAGGCCGACCGGATGCTCGACATCGGCTTCCGCCCGGACATCGAGAAGATCCTCCGCCGCTGCCCGGACTCCCGGCAGACGCTCCTGTTCAGCGCCACCATTCCGCCCCCCGTGATGCGCTTGGCGGAGCGCTACATGCGCGACCCCCAAATGCTCGACTTCTCCACCGCCGCCGTGGCCGTGGAGACGATCGAGCAGTTCTACTTCACCGTCGACGGTCGGCAAAAGTTCGAGCTCCTGGTGCACCTGCTCCGCAAGGAGGCCCCCCAGCAGGCGATCATCTTCTGCCGCACCAAGCGCGGCACGGAGCGGATCCACGAGCGGCTGGCCAGGAAGCTCGACGGCGTTGCCACGATCCACGGCGACCTCCAGCAGCGGGTGCGGGACCGCGTGATGGCCCAGTTCCGCGAGGGAAGCATCCGCTACCTGGTGGCCACCGACGTGGTCGGCCGCGGCATCGACGTCACCCGCATCTCCCACATCATCAACTACGACGTCCCCCAGTTCGCCGACGACTACATACACCGGGTGGGCCGCACCGGACGCATGGGCCGCGAAGGCGTGGCGTACACCTTCGTCACCCCCGAGGAGGGTAACCAGTTGACCCGCATTGAGATGCGGATCAATCGCCTCCTGGTCCGCAAAGAAACCGCCGAGTACGGGACCCTTGCGCCGCTCCCACCCGCGGTGGCCGGGGCCCCTTCCGCCGGCGCCGGGCCCGCCGGCGACACCGTGGCCGCCACTCCCCCCGAGCGCAAACCGGTCTTCGGCCGCCGGCTCCGCCGGCTCCGCCGGGCACTCTGATCCCTCCGGGAGGACAAAACCAATGCCCGTCAAGGCAACAACGTGGGTGGCCCTTGGCTTGCTCCTGTCGCTGGCCGTGCGGGCCCAAGCCCAGACCCAAGCCCAGACCGACACCGTCTCCCCGCTGGCGATCCCCACCTTTCACTGCTTGGGCATCTACTGGTCGCCTCCCGGCGGGTCGGCGGACAAGACCGTCCTGGTTCGCTACCGCCGGCAGGGCGAATCGCCGTGGAAGGACGCCCTGCCCATGCGCTACAACCCCATCCCCGGCACCGACGAAGACCTGGCCGACTACCGCGGCAGCATCGTCAACCTCCTGCCGGCCGCCTCCTACGAAGTCCAATTGACCCTGGCCGGCACCTCGACCACCGCCACCCTGACCGGCACCACCTGGCGAGAGGATTTCCCCACCGGCCCGACGGTCCGCGTGGCCGACCGCGACACGCCGTTGGCCATCAAGGAGTCGGGCACGCCGGGCGCCTACCGGGTCTACGACGGCCGCGGCGCGACCATCGACGTCCGCCACCGGCACGACCAGTGCGTCACCATCAACGCCTCCTACGTCATCCTCCGCGGGCTGACGCTCAAAGGGGCTGGGGCGGGCGAGCCCGCCCGCGCCAGGCCGATGGGCGCCGTCCAGATCGACGGCGGCCACGACGTCGTCATCGAGAATTGCGATATCTCCGACTGGGGCCGGCGCAATCCCGAGACCGGCTTCGGACGCGATTACGACGCCGCCGTCTTCTCCCGCAGCGCCGCCTTGAAACGCCTCATCGTCCAGCGGTGCAAGATGCACCATCCGCGATGGACCTGCAGCCCGTGGGACGACAAGTTCCGCAACCACACGGCCGGGCCCCAGTGCATCACCCTGTTCGACGCCGGCGGAAACCACGTGATCCGCTACAACGAGTGCTTCTCCGACCTGGACCACATGTACAACGACGTCATCGGCGGCGGCAGCAACGGGAGCTTCCGCGGCTCGCCCGGCCCCGACTCCGACCTCTACGGCAACCTCATCAGCCACTGCTGGGACGACGGCCTCGAGGTGGAAGGGGGGAGCCGCAACGTCCGGGTATGGGGGAACTACATCACGCAGGCCATGATGGGAATCGGCAACGCCGCGGGATCCATCGGCCCGTTGTACGTCTGGGGCAACGTGTTCGGACGCAGCCAGCGGGAGCCCGGCGCGCCGGGCCTGCACTTTCTGAAGATGGGCTTCGCCGGCGGCGAGCAATGGATGACCGGCCACATGTACGTCTTCCACAACACCATCTTCCGCGAGGACGAGTGGCTGCCCCAGGGCGGTCTTGGCGGAAGCCGCATCGTCAAGCACGTCGTCTCGCGCAACAACGTCCTCCACGTCCGCTCCCCCCAGGACTTCAGCGCCAGCGCCAACAAGCAGAACGCCGACAACGACTTCGACTACGACCTCTTTAGCGGCCGGACGCCGAAGGGCCAGGAATCGCACGGAGTTCGCGGCCAGCCCATCTATGCCCCCGGCGCCGGCTTCGATCCAACGACCCGGACCGGCCGCTTCCAGCTCGCTCCGGACAGCCCCGGCGCAGGCGCGGGCGTGGCGATCCCCAATTTCAGCGACGGCCACCCGGGCCCGGCCCCCGACGTGGGGGCCCACCAGCGCGGCACGCCGCCCGTGAAATACGGCGTCAATGCGGGCTCGTGAATGGCCAACGGGGCCAAGAGCGCCGCGGCGCCTGACGCAGGCTGCGTTCAGGGCCCGGCGCGCAGTGCAGCGAGCGCCTCGGGCTCGATCTGCACCCGGACCACGGTGCAACCGGCCTTCTGCACGTCGGCGACGGCCGATCGGATGGCTTCCTCAAGCGACTCGGCCCGTCGCGTGAAACCGATTTGGACCACGGCCGCCGACGACCAAACCGACCCGTCGTCGCACCCGGCCTCGTAGAGGGCCTCCACCAGTTCGTCCGAATGCTCCGTCCCCTCGGCCAGAGTCACCACGAATTCATAGGTTCTCATCGCTGGCTCCCTTCTTCGGCGGGTCGACGGCGCGGCCCCTTAACCGTGCGGGCAAAGGTCGACTTGACGACGAATCCAGCGCGCGTGGGCCTCCGCGTCGCGGGGCGTCGAAAAGATCGAGAACTGACACCCTTCACGGTCCCGCCGAGGGCAGAACAGCCGCCCCCAGGCGTGCGCCCGCGCACCCGCCTTGCGCAGCGTCCAGCCGTGTTCGAGGGCGAAATCGATCGCGTCGCGGATGTGCTTGTTCGGGTGGTCATTCATTCCATTCTACCCGAATGGCGGCATGGTTTCCAGCGAAAGACCTCGCAGCTCACTTGGCCGAATCGGCCGCAGTCTCGTACAAGTCCACGTGATCGGGGTGGACCGCTGCTTCGAGAGGCTTCCAGTCAAGGCCCTTGGTGCTCGTCCATGAGATCTCGATCAGGTGCCTGTCCGTTGTTGGCTTGGGCACAGAACTCCGGTCGGCCAGCCATGCCGGCGAGTCGGAAGGACGATCACGCACGCGGGGCATGGTCGCCATGACCGTCCAGCCTTCGGTAACGTAGTCGCGAAGGACTTCGCGATCGGGATGAGCCTCGCTCCCACTCGCGGAGACGGCCGCAACGCGATCCGACGCCTCGACCCGCTTTGCCTTGCACACCTCGGGCACGTGGGTCCTCAAAGAACCATGGTGCGGGATCTTCACCACGTCGAACCCATCGCTGCGGCCGTGCTTCTGGCCTCGAGACCTCCAGGCCGCTAGCGCCTCAGGCAGCGCGACAGGGCCTGCATCGCCCGGAAGCAGGGCATTGCACTGCGCGTCACCCTCTGCGATAGACAGGGCGAGCACCACCGACAACTCGTTGGTCTCGACGGTCGCACGAGGGTTCTCACCCAACCACGTCAGGTACGCCCGGGCCGTGCGTCTCTTCAGCGTTGCGCTGGGGCCGATGGGGAAGAAGTCGATGCGGCCTTCGTGCCCTTCCGGCGATATCGGCTCAACGCGGTCGGTGAGATCCAGGAACTCCAATGCACTGCGGTTGTCCAGGTCGTCCAGGGACGCTTGAAGGCGTGCGTAGTGTTTCCTGCTCAGGGCGCTCCACGACGGCACAAGATTCTGGATCTGTGGCACACCGAGGCCCGTATCGCACCAATATCCAAGCGTCCGCCCGTCCTTGGTGAAGTAGTCCAGCACTTGGACCATGCCATAGAAGTGATCGTAGTCCGGGTGTGTCTGGACGATGAAGTCGAGCCGTTTGATCTTCCGCTTGTCGAGGAAATCGAAGAACTGCTTGCGCGTGCCGTCGTTGGGGAGGTAGCAATCGACCAATGCCCAGCGATCGCCGGGCAATTGGATCAAGATCGTATCACCGTCCCCGCACGGAAACAGGAAGACCCGGACGCAGACTTCGTCAGAATGTCCGAGGGAGGGGGACAACGTTCTTTCGGCGTCTGGGTGGCTCATCGTGCTCGCCTGACTCCTCTACATCCTCGGACGAAGCCGCTTCCTCTCCCGGCGGGACCTCCGCCACGGTGACATACACTACGAGCCGCTCGCCCTTCTTGGGCAACTGCCCATCGAGGAACTGGTCCCGCACGTAGGTCTGCTCAACCAGGTCCTCACCCACCTCGTACACGACGACCACCCGATCGCCATGCACCCGCACCACCTCGCCCGTATACGTTTCAAACATGCGAAGGCGGGCGTCGTTCTGGGCGATGACGGGGGCTTGAGGGACCTCGATCGCGCGTTCGAACTTGCTCAGATCATCGCGCAGCTCATCGCACTCCTTCATCAACTCATCGCGCCGCCTGATCAGCTCATCGCGAAACTCTAGTAGATAGGCGCGGCGCAGTGCGGCAAGCGACCCTGGTGTGCGCCGGGTCCGCTCACTCGCCAGAGCGTCTTGCTGTTTTCTTGCCACTGGCCACCCTTCCCGCTGCAGGAGTCGGTCCGCCGGTGCGAATCCACCACCCTATTGCCCTCCGGTCGAATCACTCCTCGACTGAAGTCGTGCGCCGAAAGAACGAACGAGTTGGTCGAGGGGTCACCCCCTTCAACCAGTATACCATTCCCCCAAGTGACAAGGCACTTTACCCCCACTCAAGGCTATAATAATGGCACCCTTGGCGACTAGCAAGGAGCAAGACGGTCACTCGAAAACGGCCAAGGACATTTGCACTCCAAATCGTACCCGCCCTGGCTGACCGCGGCAATACCGCTGGCGACCAAGCCCTCGTCGTGCGCTGGATCGGGCCTCAGAACACGTACCGGTTGACCACGTTCTCGAAGAGTTCCTGCCGGCCGCTCACGTTGGGCGTCACCTCGCCCTTGGCGAGCATGTACTTCTCCAGCGAGGCGAAGTCGTGCTTGCCGGCCTCGATCTCGGCGCCCACGCCCGCGTCCCAGGTGCTGTAGCGCTGTTGAACCATGCTGGCCAGCTCGCCCTCGGCGCGGATCGCCGCGGCGATTTTGAGGCCCTTGGCGAACGTGTCCATGCCGCCCACGTGGGCGTAGAAGAGGTCGATCGGCTCAAAACTCTCGCGGCGGACCTTGGCGTCGAAATTCACTCCGCCGGTGGTGAAACCGCCGTACTTGAGGAAGACCAGCATGATCTTCGCGGCCAGATAGACGTCGGTGGGGAACTGGTCCGTGTCCCAGCCCAAGAGGAGGTCGCCGGTGTTGGCGTCCACCGAGCCAAGAAAACCCTGGTGGCCGGCGTACTCCAGCTCGTGCTCGACGTTGTGCCCGGCCAGCGTGGCGTGGTTCGTCTCGATGTTCAGCTTGATGTGCTTCTCCAGCCCATAGGCCCGGAGGAAGTTGATGCACGCCGCGGCGTCGAAGTCGTACTGGTGCTTGGTCGGCTCCTTGGGCTTGGGCTCGAAGTAGAACTGCCCGGAAAAACCGATCTTCTTGGCGTAATCGACCGCCATGTGCATGAACCGGGCCAGGTGGTCCAGCTCCCGCTTCATGTCGGTGTTCCAGAAGGTCTGGTACCCCTCGCGCCCGCCCCAGAACACGTAGCCCGACCCGCCGAGCTCCTTGGTCACCTCGAGGGCCTTCTTGACCTGGGCCGCGGCAAAGGCGAAGGCGTCGGCGTGGGAGCTGGTGGCTGCGCCGTGGACGTACCGGGGATTGCTGAACAGGTTGGCCGTGCCCCAGAGGAGCTTGATCCCCGTGCGCTGCATCTCGTCTTTGATGACCTTGACCACGGCGTCGAGGTTCTTGTTGGTCTCGGCCAGGGTTTTTCCTTCCGGGGCCACGTCGCGGTCGTGGAAGCAGAAGAACGGGGCGCCGAGCTTGTCGATGAACTCGAAGGCCACCCGGGCCCGGTTCTGGGCGTTTTCGAGCGAATCGTCCCCCGACTCCCAAGGCCGGATCATGGTGCCGGGCCCGAAGGGATCGCTCCCCGTCCCCCGCATGGTGTGCCAATAGGCCACACTGAAGCGGAGGTGGTCCCGCATGGACTTGCCTTCCACCTTTTCGTCGGGGTTGTAGTGCCGAAATGCGAGGGGGTTCTTCGATCCGGGGCCCTCGAACTTGATCTTGCCGACTCCTGGGAACGCCGCGGCCATCGATTCGCCTCCGTAGGGATCGCGGCTTGTGAGCCGGCTGGCCACGCGCCGCAGACTGCGGTTCTTGGTAATCTCGCCAATATAGTACCGGAAACTGTGCCCGCTGTACAGGCGCACGTGGCCGCTTTCAGAAGGCGTTGTGGGCGGCCACAACCTCCAGGTTCCGCTCGGATTACGCGAAATGAGCATGCGTGATCCCCAGGAGGATCGTCTGTAGGGAACGCGCTGCTGCGGCGTTCCGCGGTGTCGGGTGCTGCAAGGGAACGCCACAGAGGGCGTTCCCTACAGTCCATCGCGTGCCCTCCTGGAATCGTGCAAACCTGTTTTATGTGTTCCGCAGCACGAGCCAATCGGCGAAGGTGGGCCAGAGGTGCAAGAGCGCGAAGAGGATCCGGGCGTACCAGGGGACGATCAGCTCGGGGCGGCGGCGCTGGCACGCCCGGAGGATGTCGCGGGCGATCTTCTCCGGGGGGATGGGGGGAACCTTGAGTCCCGCCCCGGGTCCTCGTGCCCGATCCGGGATGTCCTCCAGGCCCTCTAAAGGAAATAGACGTAAGCCTTTACGTACGATCGGCCCGGGACAGACCAGCAGCACGTGGAGGCCCTTGGGCCCGAGCTCCAGGCGGAGTTGCTGGGAGTAGGCGGCCACGGCGTGCTTGGTGGCCGGATAAGCCCCCACCCAACGGGAGGCCGACTTCGCTGCCAGCGAGCCAATGTTGACCACATGCCCCTTCTGGGCCAGCAGGTGCGGCAAGGCGGCACGCGTACAGCGGACCAGGGCGATCAGGTTCAGCTCCAACAGCTCGCGGAACTGCTCGGGCGTGGTGTCGGCGATGTTCCCCCGCATCGATCGTCCGGCATTGTTGACCAACACGTCGAGGCGCCCGAACCGGCTGAGGGTCTGGTCGAAGAGCCGATCGACGTCGTCCTGCCGGGTGATGTCGGCGTGGACGCCCAAGACGTCGTAGCCCGCCTTCTGCAAGTTCTCGGCTGCGTCGCGGACCGCCTCGGGCTCCAGCGCGGCGATGGCCACTTTGGCCCCGGCCTGGGCGAATGCCTCGGCGATCGCGTGGCCCAAGCCACTGGAGCCGCCGGTGACCAACACGACCTTGTCTTGCCAGAAGCCCATCAGCTCATCGCTTCCAACCCGCCCTCGGCCTTGACGATGCGGGCCCGTGGTCCGGGGTGCCGATGCCCGAGCCGCGTCGACAGGACCCTTATCCTAACCCCCCACCGCGCGATGGTTCCAGGGGGTGGCCGGGCGAGAGCTTCCGTTGTCCCCTCGATTGCGCCGGGCATATCGGTATAATGGCCGGTGGATTCGCTCCGGGGTTCCCTCTTTCGGGGGAGATGGGGTTGCACGCGCCGCGTGCTGGGCGGAGTGGGGGAGTCGGGATGACACACCGCGGTTGGCTGGTGAGTGCGTGGGTGGCTGCACTTCTTGCCTCCGGCTGCCTGACCGACTACAAGCCGGCAGCTCTGCCACCTCCCGCGCAGCCCAAGGCGGTTAGCCCACCCGAGGCTGGACCTGCCCCGAAGGCTCCAGCCGGGCAGGCGGTCCCGCCGTCGCAGCCGCCGACCGGAACGGTTCCTCCAACGCCGGTCGGGTCGCCGGCCGTCGTGTCACTTCCCCCGCCGACCGGATTCACCAGCCTGCCACCGCCGAAGGCTGGGACGATGCCCATCCAGCTCTCGACCGGAGTGGCCCTGGCGCAGACCGGGCCCGAGGGAACGATGATGGGCTTCAGCGCCATTTACCAATTCGTCCACGGCCAACCGCATCCCTCGATTCCTTACGTCTGGGTCATCCAGCGGGCGCAGGGGACGCCGGCCAGGATCCCCGTCCGATTGAACGCCGAAGGCAACCTCCTCACTTATCGGCCGTGGCGGCCGGAAGAAGGCCCGTTCCAGGCCCACTTCGAGGACCAAAGCGGGACCCGGCTCTCCGACCCCATCGACCTGCGGCAACCCTAACCTAGATTCCCCACACGCAATCTCAACGCCAAGCTCATCCCACGGTTTGCACGCAGGAGTGCTCTGGATGGATACGCCCCTGGTGGTTCTCGGCGGCGGGCCCGGCGGTTACTCGGCCGCGTTCATGGCCGCGGACCTGGGCCTCGAAGTGACCCTGGTCGACCTCCAGCCGCGCCTGGGCGGGACGTGCCTGCTCTTCGGCTGCATTCCCTCCAAGGCCCTGTTGCACCTGGCCAAGGCGATTGCCGAGGCGAGGCAGCTTGCCGAGTGGGGCGTCGCGTTCCAAGAGCCCACGATCGACCTGGCGGTCCTGCGGGCCCGGAAGGAAAAGGCCGTGGCCGGGCTGACCGGCGGGCTGGCCCAGTTGGCCAAGCGGCGGAACGTCCGGCTGGTTCGGGCCCGGGCCGCCTTCGAGGACTCGCAAACGCTCCGTCTCGATCCGGCCGGCCAGGAGCTGGCGGATCGGCAACTCCGATTCCGGCACTGCATCCTGGCCACCGGGTCCAGCCCGATGGCGATCCCCGGCCTGGAGCTGCCGTCGCCCCGGGTGATGGACTCCACCGCAGCCCTGGATCTCCCCGAGGTGCCCGAGTCGCTCTTGGTCGTCGGCGGCGGATACATCGGCCTGGAGATGGGGACCGTCTATGCGGCGTTGGGCTCCCGGGTCTCGGTGGTCGAGATGACCGACGGGCTCTTGCCCGGCGCCGACCGCGACCTGGTCAAGCCGCTCCACAAGCGTCTCGAAAAGGATTTCGAGGCGATCTGGCTTAGCAGCAAGGTCGTCTCGATGGTCGAGAAGCACGGCGCCGTCGAGGTGACGCTCGAAGGCCCGGTCGACCCGCCGGTGCGGCGGTTCAGCCGGGTTTTGGTGGCCGTGGGCCGCCGGCCGAACACCGCCGGCCTGGGACTGGAGAACACCAAGGTCCAGCGGGACGCCCGGGGCGCCGTCGTGGTCGATCGCCAGCTCCGCACCGCCGACCCGCACGTCTTCGCCATTGGCGACGTGACCGGAGAGCCGATGCTTGCCCATCGCGCGGCCCACCAGGGGAAGGTCGCGGCCGAGGTGATTGCCGGCCGTGAGTCGGCCGCGTTCGAGCCCCGGGCGATCCCCGCCGTGATCTTCACCGACCCGGAGATCGCCTGGGCAGGGCTCACCCAAACCGAGGCCCAGCGCCAAGGCCGCCCGGTGGAGGTGGCGCAATTCCCCTGGGCGGCCAGCGGCCGGGCCCAGGCCGTCGGGCACACCGATGGGCTGACCAAATGGCTGGTGGATCCGCAGAGCCGGCGCGTCGTGGGCTGCGGGATCGTCGGCTCGGGCGCCGCCGACCTGATCGGCGAAGCGGTCCTGGCCATCGAGATGGGGGCCGAGGTCCGGGACGTGGCCGACGCGATCCACCCCCACCCCACGCTCACCGAGACCCTCGGTTTCGCCGCGGAAGTCCTTCTGGGAACGGCAACGGACGTCTACCGGCCCAAGACGCGAGCGAGGACCTAGAGCGCATCTCTCAGGGCGCCGTGAAAAGGTGTCGGCTTCCCGCGGGTGCCAGTCCCAGCCGGATAGGGGCCACCCCCCTCCAGGTGGCACGACACGGTCACTTTTCCGCTTTTGCCGGTCCTGCGGTCTGAATGGAGTTTTCCGGCCGCAAGGCCGATACTTAGGGGTAGCGCCGTCGAGACGTCCGGTTGTCGCCGTGCCGACACCGAGGGGCCGTGGGCGTGGAGAATCCGACGTAAGTCTTTTCTGTAAAAGAGGTTTAGTCGTTTTCTCTGGTGCGCCGGACGCGGCGGTGCGGCTAAGCTCTTTGACAATAAGAAGTTACTGTCTGACGACCCGCGTCGGGTGAGCCCCCGCCGTGCAGGCTCAGGTTATCTAAAATCGGGCTTGCGCCGCAGCGTGCCATGGGATTGATCTTGACTGTAGTTGTTATGGCATCTACACTTGGAGCGTGACTGGGTTTTCGAGGGGACTCTGGTTCTGGCGGCCCGGTGATCCCTCTCACAGGAGAAACGAGTCGTGACCAAGAAAGAGATCGTCCGAACCATTTCCGAGGAGATAGGGCTTACCCAGTTGAAGACGAAGGAGATCGTCCAGAAGACGTTCGACGCCATTGTGGAAGCCCTGGTGGACGAGGGTCGCATTGAGCTTCGTAACTTCGGGGTGTTCGAGGTGAAGCGGCGAGCCCCTCGCAAGGCCCGCAACCCGCGGACCGGGGAGAAGGTGGACGTGGCCGAGAAGTTTGTCGTCACGTTCAAGCCTGGCAAGGAGATGGAGCAACGGGTTCGGGAGCTGGAACGCAGGGCTGCGGCTTCCCGCGCCGCCGATGGCGCGAAGACCGCTGGCCAGCGTGCCGGGGTGCCACAGTCCACGGCTGCCGGGGCGACCTACGAGTTGAGAGCCGGAGGGCCTTAAGGTAGTCGATCGTCACGGGATCTACCCCCCCTTAAGCAGTAGTTGGGCCCGGTTTGCCGCAATATTTTGTCTTCTCTCGCCGAGTTGCTCTCGGCGCCGCCGCAAGAAATCACTAATCTGCTGACCTCATCGAAGCGTGTCCCGTCTGCTGCTTCGACACCTTTCCCGCACTTGAAATCACGGAAGATTGCCGGAATCGGCATGGGCGTGGTCGCAGTCCCAGACCGTCGCCACGCGGCCGAGGAGGCGGAGGATCGGACTTCGCGCGCTACGGGCGCTTGAAGTGGTGTCTCAGGCAGGAGTTAAGTAATGCGCACGCTGTTTGCTATCGTCCTGGGTGGGCTGTTGTTGGGGACCGCCACCGGATGCATCATCCCGGGCTACTCCGGCGATCCCCTGCGCCGGAGCACGGAGCTGCTGTACACGTCGGAGAACCTCCGGATGATCCTGGACGAGTGGGAACGGATCTGGTTCCTCGATCAGCCGGACCACATGACGCCCTATCGGACCCATGGCGGCTTGATCTGACGCGCCGCTGCGAAGCGCTGCGCCGCAGGATCGTTGCGCGCAAGTAGTTCGGCCGCAATGGATTGCCGCCTGGGCGAGCACGCGCCGCGCGCGGATCGGTCTCGGGTACTAGCCCGCGTTTCTCACCGGCCGGGACAGTGGGCCACAGGGTGTTTCTGTAGGACGGGTTGGTAACCCGTCCCATACTTGGACGGATTGGCAATCCGTCCTACGGTGGTGAGGAATGCGGGCCGGCTTGCCAGGCGCCCGTTAGGCCGCTACACTCCTCAATCGGGGGCGGCGTGTGACGCCCCTCGGCATCGCCCCCGCGGCGGCCCCCCCTCGATCTGCAACTCTAACGTGAACTCCCCCCCTGTCCGCCTCGATGTCCGCCTCGGCCGCCTGCACTTGGCCAATCCGGTCGCGGTCGCCTCGGGGACCTTCGGATACGCCCGCGAGATGGCCGGCCTGGTCGACCTGAGCCGTCTGGGCGCCATTCTGCCGAAGACCATTACGCTCCACCCGCGCCCGGGCAATCCGCCGCCCAGAACGGTCGAGACCGCCGCGGGCATGCTCAACTCGATCGGGCTGGACAACGACGGCGTCGAGGCGTTCGTGGCGGGTCAGTTGCCGTACCTGGCCGGTCTCGGCCCGGCGATTATCGTGAGCATCGCCGGCAAGAGCTACGAGGAATTCGTGGCCCTGGGGAGCCGCCTGGAGGGCGTCGCGGGCATCGCGGCGCTGGAGCTGAACGTCTCGTGCCCGAACGTCAGCGGGGGCGTCGATTTCGGCACCGACCCGGCCATGTGCGAAAAGGTCGTCGCCGGCGTGCGCAGGGCCTGCTCGCTCCCGATCCTCGCCAAGCTGACTCCCAACGTGACCAGCATCGCCCAGATCGCCCGGGCCGCCGAGGCCGGCGGGGCCGACGGCATCTCGTTGATCAACACCAGCCTGGGCATGGCCGTCGATTGGCGCCGCCGCCGGCCGCGTCTGGGCGGGGGCATGGGCGGACTGAGCGGCCCGGCGATCAAGCCGATCGCGCTAAGGGCCGTGTACCAGGCGGCCCGCGCCGTGCGCACGCCCCTGATGGGCATCGGCGGCATCGCCTCGATCGACGACGTCATGGAGTTCCTCGTGGCCGGCGCCACGGCCGTCCAGATCGGCACGGCCAATTTCTACAATCCAACCGTTACGCTCCAGATCCTCGACGCGCTCCCGGCCGCGGTGGCCGAGCTCGGCGCCGGCTCGGTGGCCGACGTGGTGGGAACTCTCCAGTTCCCCCCGACCCAGCCGTCCCGCGTGCCCGGCGAAGTCGGCGGCGGCGGGGAGCCGGCAAACCAACGCAAACAGTAGAGCTATCCGCCATGCGCGTACTCTCCGGCATCCAACCGACGGGCCGCTTCCACTGGGGCAACTATTTCGGGGCGATCCGCCAGTACATCGAGCTGCAGGGCCGGCGCGACGACGCCTTCTACTTCATCGCCAACCTCCACGCCCTGACCACCGTGCGCCATCGCCAAACGCTCGCCCAAAACACCCTCGACGCGGCCATCGACCTCCTGGCCCTCGGGCTCGACCCCGACCAGGCCACCCTGTTCGTCCAGTCCGACGTGCCCGAGGTCTCCCAGCTCTGCTGGCTGCTGATGACCGGGGCGCCGATGGGCCTGTTGGAGCGATGCCACGCCTACAAGGACAAGAAGGCCCGCGGAGTGCCGGCCGACGCCGGGCTGTTCGCCTATCCCGTGCTCATGGCCGCCGACATCCTCGCCTACGACTCCGACGTGGTCCCCGTGGGCGAGGACCAGGTCCAGCACATCGAGGTCTGCCGCGACCTGGCCGCTGCCTTCAACCACCTCTTCGGCGACACCTTCGTGATGCCCAAGGCCCAGGTGCTCATCTCTGCGGCCCGGGTGCCGGGCATCGACGGCGAGAAGATGTCCAAGAGTTACGACAACACCCTGGAGGTCTTCGAGGACCCCAAGGTGCTCCGCAAGCAGATCATGCGGATCGTGACCGACTCCCGGCCCATGACCGAGCCCAAGGACCCGGAAGCCGACCACCTGTTCCAGCTCTACTCGCTGTTCGCCGCCGAGGCGCAGCGGGAGGAGCTGGCCGCGGTGTACCGGCGCGGCGGCTTCGGCTACGGCGAGGTGAAGAAGGCCCTGGCCGACCTGGCCGCAGGGTACTTTGCCGAGGCCCGCGGCCGGCGCCAGGAGCTGGAGGCGCATCCGGAGCGGGTGCGGGAGGTCCTTGGCGACGGCGCTGCCCGGGCCCGCCGCAAGGCGGCCGAGGTGCTCCGCCGGGCCGAGCTGGCCTGCGGCGTGATGGTGCCGTAGCGCGTAGGGTGCGTGCTTGCACGCACGCACTGCTTCTTTCGGGAAGACCCCCACCCAGGGCGTTGCCCTGGGCTGTCGAATTGAAGCCCTTCGGGCTTGAGGGGGTCGCGCGCGCAAAACAAGAGCCGCTGACCGAGGTCAGCGGCTCTGTGCTTGATCGCGTGAGGTAAGAGGCGAACCGGCTCTCACTCGGGGCGAGCGTGGACGACCGCGTAGATTGCGTTGCGGGTCTCCTCGGACCAGCGGGGCTGCTGCTTGCCCTTGCGCCGCCGCCAGGCCGCCGCCGCCGCGCACAGCCCGCCCACGCCCCAAATGACCACACTCGCTGGCTCGGGGACCTGACCCGGATCGGGTGGTTGCGGCGCTGGCTCGAGGACCGTCAGCTTCACCTTTCCTTCGCTGGCCCCACCCTCGCCATCGTCGACTCGTACCCCCACTTCGTAAACCCCAAACTGCGAGAACGAATGCTGAACATTCGCCCCAGTCGCATCGTCGAACAGATGGTCGTTGTCCAGGTCCCAGGCGTAGGTGAAGTTGTGCACTGGGACCCCCGGGTCGGTAGCAGCCACGTGCAAGGCAAACAACTCATTCTCATCGACCGCCCCGGGTGAAGTCAGCTCAATCCCCGGGAGGACATTGTTGACCAGGAGGTGAGTAAGTTCAGAGCTGAAATTGACGGTGTCCCATTTATCATCAATTTTTTTCCTGTACCTGGCAGTACCCTCAACGAACCGGATCGCGTCGCCGGGATGCATGTAAAAGAAGGTACCCGATGCATCGAAGGTATAAATCCCGGACGTGAGATCTACCGCGCTTCCAAAGGAGACGGTGGGCGGCACGGGCCAAGTCAACCCCGATGTGTCACCTTTAATGATCCCGTTAAGAACCTGCCTATACGTGGTTTTGGCTTCCTGCAGGAAGTCTACCTTAACGCTAGTGGTGGATGAACCGCCTTCGTCGATGGGCCCCGACCCAAAGATGTAGGTAACCGAAACCTTGGGACTCGCACCAAACACGTTGCTCGCACAAGCGAGCCACAGAACCACGGCAGAAAGGATACATGCTCTTTTCACGGGGTGCTCCTCGTACGTTCGGCCAACCAACTCTGCACGCGCGGAGTCCGCCAACCTCCCAAGGTGGCAAACGCCGCCCAATCTTCCTAACGCTTATAGGCCGCCGGTCGGCGATTCCTGACATCGGAAAAAAGAATTTTGTCGAAATAATTAAGGGCATGCGTTTTGTACACTAACGGTGGATATCTACGGGTACCCACTGAAAGGGTGGAATAATGTGGTACTATAGACGGGCATAGAGGGAACGGAATACCCCTTAAGATGGGTATCGGGCGTCTTTTCTTGAATTCTTGGGGCAGGACATGTCAGGATTTGGCAGTCTGCGGCCTATAAGTAAACGACGTGGAGTGCGATGCCACGGCAGAGCAGGAAAGCGCGCAAGGCAACTAGCATCAAGGAGTCTCAACATGGCGCGGAGGTGTTTGATAGGGCTGTGGGCAATCACACTTTTGGGTGGGGGCGGATGGGTCCATGGTGCCGTCGTGCACAACCTGACGGCAAAAGGCTCCAGCGTGACTGTCAACGGGGCGATCTTGGAGGTCCCGGGCGCGGAGATCGACATGCAGGCCGCCGGGAGCGGGGTGTTCGATTCCTTTGTGCGAATTCAGGCAGGCGGGACCGAGAGGGGCTACAACACGGACGGCACGCCGCAACTGGACACGAAGTCGGGAACCTGGACCCATGCCATCACGCTGGCCACGGTGGGGGAAGTGACCCGGGGAGGGACCGCGTACCGGGAGTTCTATCTCGACGTCAACGAGACGAAGAAGAAGAGTCTCCTTTCGCTGGACGAATTGCAGCTCTTTGTGGACCCGGCCAGTGCCACCCGGATCGACTACAGCGAAACGACCCGGAAGTTCCCCGGGCTGACCGCGCTGTACGATCTCGACACGTCCTCGGTCGACAACGCGCTGAAGTTGGACTACGCCAACTATGAGGGGAGCGGCAAGGCGGACCTGATTGCCTTGATCCCCAGCAGCCTGTTCCCCGCTGGCGGTTACGTCTACCTCTTTTCGCGGTTTGGGGTCCAGAGTGGCATGGACGTTGACGACGGGTTTGAGGAGTGGGCGACCAAGCTGCCGCCCCCTCCGCCGCCGCCCCCTCCGCCGCCTCCCCCTCCGCCGGAGCCGCCTCAAACCCCCGAGCCCGCCAGCCTGATCGTTTGGTCCTTGCTTGGTGGGCTGGCGCTGGCCGCAGCGTGGCGTCGGAGGCGCAAGTAGCTGCCCAGCGGGCGCGAACAGGCGGCCGGTCGATCTTCAGGACTCCTCGTGCGGCGGGGAGTCCTTTTTCGTTGGCCCCACCGGAATGCGGAGTGTTGGTGGAGCGTTGCGCCACCCACGATTGTCGTAAGTCCAATAGGCCCGGGAGGGATCGAACCTCCGACCAAGGGATTATGAGTCCCCTGCTCTAACCGCTGAGCTACGGGCCCGTGCCTCGGGCAATTCCTCGGGTCGATGGCTCCCTCGGAAGTGCTGCCGAGCGCCCCACGCCGCATTTTCCGTTGCCGCCGGGCCACCGGCAAGGTAGGGCGCTGAAGGGGCGGCTAAGATGGAGTCCCGAAGACGAGGCCCATGAGGTCGCGGGTGGCCAGCGGGGCGGGGCTGAACACGACTTCGCCGGCCGACAGCCCCGCCGCCATGCCCTGCTGGCAATTGAAGGTGCGGATCCGCTCCAACAGCTCCGGCCGGGTGGCGAACTGGCTCGCGTAGCAGGCTATCGCGGCGATCTTCCGCTCCAGGACGTCGCCCACGTCGACCACCACGCCATGCGCATGCTCGGCCGAGAGCGAGCGCAGCGAGAAGTGGTAGTACAAGAGCATGGGGGAGGGACAAGGGGCCAGCCCGCCGAAATGGTCCTCCCATTTGCTCAGCCGGGCGTAGAACACCGCGGCCTCGGCAATGAGCATCGCCTGGTAGTGATCCGGGGAGGCCAGCGGGGTCTTCCCGCCCGGGGCCAGGACCAGGCGCGGCCGGTGCCTGCGGAACTCGCGGGCGAGGGCCACCCGGGCCTCGAACGTGTCGAACAACCGGCGATTGGGCAACTCGAGCGTCGTGCGCACCAGCACGCCGAGGGTCTCGGCCGCCCGGCGCGACTCGGCCAGGCGGACCTCCGGCCCGGGGCAGCCGGGGGTTGGCTCCCCGTCGGTCAGGTCGACGATCCCCACCCGGTGCCCTTGCCTCGCCAGCGTGGCCAGCGTCCCCCCGCAGCCGATCTCCACGTCGTCCGGATGCGCCCCGACGGCAATCACGTCCAAAGTCGTCTCATCCATCGAAGGCCCTCATCACAAAACGGGGACTGGCTCCGAGCCCATTCGCCCGACAGCGGGAAAAACGGTGACTGCGAGGTGCCTGTCCCCGTTTTGCTCAGGCGGGTTTGACCACGGAGACCAGGAAGACCGGGTTGAGCGACTGGAAGCGGATGCGATCCATCTGGTAATTGCCCCGGGCGAAGTGGAGCATCCAGACCTTGACGTCCTGGCACAGGCCGCGCAACACGCCGTGTACCTCGGCCACGTTGTCGACGCTTGCCATGGTGGCGACCAGGCGCCCGCCCACCCGAAGCCGCTGGTACGCGGCCTCGACCAGCCGGCTCACCCCGCGCCCGCTGCCGCCGACGAACACGCAGTCGGGGTCGGGCAGGTCGCGCCAGGCCTCGGGTGCCCGGCCCAGCACCGCGGTCAGGTTCGGCACCTCGAACCGCCGGGCGTTCTCCCGGATCAACTGGTGGTCCTCGGGGTCCATCTCGATCGCGTACACGGTCCCGCCCGAGGCAATCTGCGCCGCCTCGATCGCCACCGAGCCGCTCCCGGCCCCGATGTCCCAAACCACGCTGGCCGGGCCAAGGTCGAGCTCCGCCAGGGCGATCGCGCGGACCTCCGCCGGAGTCAAGAGCCCACGCTTCGGTCGCGACTGCAAAAACACCTCGTCCGGATTGCCGAACAGCCGGCGCCCGATCGATTCCGCCGGCCGGTCCGGCACGTGCGGCTTGCGGACCAGGATCATCACGTTCAGGGCGTCGAACTCCTGGGCGGCAATCTCGGCCAGCTCCCCGCGCGTGACCCGCTCGTTCGGCGAGCCCAGGTTCTCGCACACGTAGGCCACGAAGTAATCGATCCCCTGCTCCAGAAGGATCTCGGCAACCCGGGCAGGCGGATAACGGTCGTCGGTGAACAGGCCGACCTTCTCGGCCGAGCGGATCGGCTCCAGGAGGCTCTCCAGCCCGTGCGTGGCGAGGTTCGTCAGCAGCGCGTCTTCCCAGCTCTCCTTCACCCGGGCAAACGCCATCTGGATCGTGCTGACGTGGGGCACGACCTCGAAACGATCCTTGCCCAGCTTGTCGCAGAGGTACCGGGCCACCCCGTAGAACAGGGGGTCACCCTCGGCCAGGAGCACCGTGCTGGCGGCCGGGGCGGACTCGATCGCGCGGACCGCCTCGTCCAGGTTGCTCCCAACGACCACCCGCTGGGGACCCACGCCGGGGACGCCGGGGACGCCGGGGACGCTGGGGATCAGGTCCAGCAGGTGCCGCTCCCCCATCAGGCGTTCGGCCTCCTGGACGATCTTCCTGGCCCGAAGGGTCAAGCCCTCCAGGCCGTCCTCCCCGATGCCGACAATGGTGATCTTCGGTGCGTCTGCCAAGCCGTGCTCCCTTTTGCGTGGGGTGCCGAGCGTGCCGTTTCCACGCGGTTGATTCTAGGCGATCGGACGGCCTCAAGGCAACCTGGGGCAGGATGCCTGTAGGGAACGCGCTGCCGTGGCGTTCCTTGGGAGCAGCCACCAGCGCGGAACGCCCCATCGCGGCCTTCGGCCGCAGCCAAATGAGGCTCATCCGGCTCAACAGTGCGCAGGCTCGAACAGTGACGGTCCTAGACAGAGACTGTGGGCAAAATCGGAGAGGATTGGAAATGGGGAGGTGCGTTTTTTGAGGCATGGCAGGGCAAGTGAATGGGTATTCCACCAACGCCCTGGTGGCCGAAGCCGCCACGGAACGTCACCACCCTCATTCATTTGCCCTGCCATGCCTCAAAAAACGCATCCTGCACTCGGCACACGCCATTTCCAGTGGCAGATTTCTTAGCCTGCGCACTGTTGAGTCGGATGAACCCCAAATTGCCCAACTTGACCATTCTTGCGCTGGAAAACAAGAAATCCGGGGCTAGTGGTACAGAGGGCGTTCCCTACAGAGAACCATCCACAAAGTACCATCCGCGGCTACTCCTCGGGCGGAGGGACCGCGGCCTTCTTCTCCGCCTCGGTAAGCATGCGCACGCGGACGTTGCGCACGGCCCCGGTGGTGCCGTAGCTGGCAATGCCCATCGGCTTGCAGGGGTCGCACTCGAAGCGGATCCCCACCTTGCGCCCCTTGGTCACCTGGTCGACGGTCTTTTCGTCGTCAATCCAGGTCTCGATCCGCTCTTTAGTCACGCGGATGCGGATCTTGTACCACTGGCCGAGCTTGAACTGCTTGAACTTGGTGGTGGGGTTGTCGGAGGCGTCGTAGAAATCGATGGTCGACAGGCCGACCACCGGGCCGCCCCACCCGCCGAGGACGAACGAGCAGAACGAGTCGCCCACGGGAAAGGTGGTGGTCGCAAAAAAATCGTTCCCGTCGACCCGCTTGCCCTCCAGGGCGAGCTCGTAGTCCATCTTGGGGCAGTCGCCGGCGGTGTAGGTGATGCCGGTCATCATGTCGCCGCGGTTGAGCACTGCCGCGCCGTCCTTGATCTCGACCTTCCCCTCGCCGCCGAACTGGGTGGCCTTCCAGCCCTTGAGCGTCTTGCCGTCGAAGAGGCTCTTCCACGGGGTCTTGTCGGCCGGGGCCTTCTTGTCCGCCGGCGCCTTCGCCTTGGGCGTCTCCTTCGGCGCGTCGGCGGCCTGGGCTGCCAGGACGAGCCCAAGGCACACGCCGAGCACCGCCCACGAAGCCGTTATCCGAGAACTCCACGTCCCTTGCACTGCTGCCATCGCTGGGTACTCCCTTTCAATCCGCTGCGCCATCGAGGAACAATCTTCGTTCCCCGGCGGGGACAACACGATCCACGTCTAGCCCCACTGTGCCAGAAAGACGAGGGCTTGTCCAGACGGCGGCGAACAAAAAAAGGCTCTTCGGCAGAATCTGTGGGCGAAAACGAGGTTCCCTGGGGCTCCGCCCCAAACCCCGGCGTTTTCAAGGCATGGCAGGGCAAATGAATGACTTGGGGAGCATCCGTGTTTTCCGGGGATTGCTCCGCGTCGGGCGTGCCGCGATCACTTTCTTCACGCGAAGAGATGGGCCTCGCCCACGACGGCCGATTCATCGCGGGATTTGGGAGCCCAGTCGCCACCATTCATTTGCCCTGCCATGCCTTGAAAAACGCACGTCGGAATCGCCAAGGGGCCAGGATTCCACCCACAGATCCTGCGGAGGAACCATTTCTGAAAGCGGGCCGGGTGGCACGCCCTGTAAGGGCGTGACCTTTGCAGTGTAGCCAGCCAACCATGCCCTCGACTCCGATCCGAGCATGTCCCGCGACCAGCAACGCTTCTGAAACGATGTCGGCCTGGTGCTGAGCGCCACTGCCTTCACGGGCGACTTTGGCACTCCCACCACGCCCTTTCAGGGCGTGCCACCCCCCGCAGGATAGGGTTGCTGGAGCTCGTAGGGTGGGACGAAGTCCCACCACGAAAAGCGCTGGAGTCTATTCTGAAAGCGGAATGGACCATCGAGAACTGGCCGACAAACCGGGCTCTCGCCCAAGGTGCTTGCGGAGTTCCTGGCGGGCGCCTCCTCTCACGGCAAGCGCGCCACTCACTTCAGCCCGAGCGACGCCTTGAGGCGCGCATCGACCTTCGCCATCAAGGCCGGAGACAGATGGCCGATCGTGCGGAGAATGTGCGATTGCAGGATGTTCTGGAGTCGCCGGTTGTTTTCGTCGCACTGCACCACCAGCGCAGGGCGATTCTTGCCGCGGGTGCCGTCCTGATAGGGGAACTGGACGATGACCACGTCGCCACGGGCGGTCATGCGGGCTCCCGGGAAAGGGCCTCGTCCTGGTAGCCGGCCAGCGTGGGATCGTGTGCGTCATCGTCCGCCAGGATGCGGTCTACGAGGGGATAGGCGTCCTGAGGCTCCAGGTCGCGGATCCAGTCCTGCAGCTCCTGGAACACGTCCGCACGCACGAGCACGTAGTGTGTGTCCGTGGTCGGATCGACGACGGTGACGGGGCCGGCGTCGTTGGCCTCGTGGAGGGCCTGCCGCTGTTGGTCGGTGAGATTGGGCGTCATAACCGGGAATCCTCGGAGAAAGGCCCGCTCCTCCACTATTCTATCACAACGGACCACCGAACCCCAGAGACGTTTACCCGAACACCGCCCACCGCACTGAGTAGGGTGTCCGTGCAAATTCGGCAACGTCGTCTGCCCGAAAAATGGACCAGTCCCCGAGCGGGCGTGAAGGGTTACGAAGAAAGAACGGCCACCCGCATGGATGGCCCGTTGCTTGTTTGTCGTTTTCGCTCAGGAGCTTACACAGCCCGCTTCCGCCGCCACACGCCGTACCCGGCGGCAACCAGGCCAGCAGGCCCAGCTTAGCACCCTACGCGTCTGGCTTTTCGAGTGGGGCCAGCGCCGTCTTCACGCATGCCTGCACGCCCTGCCAATCGCGATCTGACAATCGCCCCACAGCCACAGGATGCGCGGCAGGAGGCAAGGTGGCAAAGAAACTCCGAAATACCGGCGGGACTCGTAGACCGGCCTCTGCCCAGTCTTGCAAAACGTGGTCTGTTGGCCCCGCCGCAACAGCACGGCTTGTGATCAGACCCACGACCACATCGGGCCGTGACGTGTGGTACACCGCTGACGACAGGACAACAGCCGGTCGGCGTTTGATGCCTTGCACCCCGGGAAAATCGATCACCACCACATCGCCGGCACTAGGCAAGCTCCTCGTCCTCCGGATAGAGCCCGTCGGCGTGCTGCAAAGAAAAAGCCGTTAGGTCGCGTTGATCCTGTTCGCTCCAGGCGTCGGCCTGGTCGACAACGTGGGTTAGATCCTGGAGAATCATCGCGGCCAAGCGGAGTCGCTCGGGCGCGGATAGATCATGGACGTTCGTGGCGAAGACTTCTTGAGCAGTGGTTGCCATCGCAAATGCCTCCTTCTACGACAACTCATCATACCGCGCTTTGGCCCACGAAGGCAGTCCCCCCTGTCCGAGCCACGCATAGTAACTGCGCGTAAAAAACCCGCATCGAATCCGACGCGGGTGTTGTTGTTTGACAATTCGGAATACAGTTACACAGCCCGCTTCCGCCGCCATAGGCCGCTATGGCGACCGCCAAACCGTCAACACGCGAGCAATCCGGTCGTCGTGGATGACCTCAAAGTCGATCGCCAAGGGGGGGGATGAAGAGGATCCGCAATCGTCCATGACGCGACTCGCCCTGAAGGTGAGCGTCTTGGTGAAGGAAGGAACCGTGTACCTCATTTGTCGGGGTCGTCAACAAGGACTTTCATTTCACGGCGCCCTGCAGAGAAGGGACCTTCTGGAAGCCTCTTCTGATTATAGGCGATTTGCCGTGCGCTTGCCAAGAATGGACGTTGGGGTGGCATGTGGCAACAACACCCCACGCAGGGGGGTTTCTAGAGCCCCCGCGACTAAGGACTCCGCTGGTGCCTTCGTGCAAGAAGGCGCCCGGGCCACGGGCCGCTGCGATCGCCTTTGATCCACCCATCGGGGTGGCAGGCCACCGCCCCACCTTCCAACCGTCCAGGCCTGGGCGCTAACCGAAACTACGCAGACTATCCAGTCTAAATACAGAAAAGACAAAGACTTACTTATTTCGACAAAAATTTTTTTTCGATGTCAGGAATCGCCCTTCGGCGGCCTATAAGTGGTGGCTAACGGACTTGAACATTCTTAGGATGAGGGGAAAGAGTATGAAGACCATGAAGTTTGCGGGAGTTTTCGGCGCGGTGCTGGTGCTATTGGCTATGTCAGCACCCACCCAGGCCGCCTTTGTTTTGGTGACCCAGGGCTCTATTTCGACGCCCACGAACGTCATCGCTGCCGATGGATGGAGTGAAGCTACCCCCAAAGACCCCACCCACCCCGGGTTCATGGTCAGTTGGGACATCGAGAAGGAATGGAATGGAACCAAGTGGATCTACAGTTACGAGTACAAGTTGAGCGACAAGAACGGTAACTCGCTGAGCAAGGCGTTGTCGCACTGGATCCTTGAGGTCAGCAACAGCCCGTTAACCCCATTTACCATCGCCAACATCTGGGACCTGGAACGCAATGGGAGCACTCTCGCGTTTACCTCGGGTGATCCTCAGACATACTCCACAAGTGGGGGCTCAGGCGACCAACCCAACATGCCTGCGTCCATCTTCGGGCTCAAGTTCGCCGGCGTTGCGGGGGCCCCGGTTTACACGTTCTTGAGCGACAGGCGCCCGATGTGGGGTGACTTCTACGCGAAGGACGGAAGCGAGGGAGGTCAGGTGAAGATCTGGGCGACGGCCTGGAACTCCGGACTCCAATTCCCCGGCGATCCAAACTCCGCGTTTATTCCGGTCCCCGATACCGGGTTTGACCCCGATCCGCCTGTTGTTCCCGAGCCTGGTACGCTCGTGATTTGGGGCCTAGGTGGACTGTGCGCGGCAGGCGCGGCAGCGTTGAGGCGGCGCAAGGTCAAGCAGGCCCGCTGGTCCGAGGAGACCCGCAACGCGATCTTCGCGGTGGTCCACGCTCGCTCCGAGTGAGAGCCGGTTCGCCTCTTATCCCGCACGATCAACCCAGAGCCGCTGACCTCGGTCAGCGGCTCTTCTTTTGCGCGCGGCCCGCTCAAGCCCGAAGGGCTTCAATTCGACAGCCCAGGGCAACGCCCTGGGTGGGGGGGCGCCATGGATTCCCAAAGCCCTGAAAGGGCGCCATAACTGATTGGCGCATCAGCGGTTATGACGCCCTTTCAGGGCTGACCGCTTCCTCGGTACCTCCCACCCAGGGCGTTGCCCTGGGCTGTCGTATTCGAGCCTTTCAGGCTCGGCGAAGAGCCCGACGGCAATTCCCGGACACGTTGCCCATCGACCCCTGGCGCCGGCAATTCGCTAGCGTCTCCTGGGAATACATGCTAGGTTTTCAATGGCGACGAACTGCCGCCTTTTCCGCCCGCCGCGTCACCGCGACTGGCCTCATCCTTCGCCCTCTCGGACGCCTGTGTCTTCCCCCACGCATCCTGCTGACGGCTCTTCGTCGATCGTCCCATTGGGCCGATTTTGGGGGAATCCCGAAAGTGCTCGCGAGCGATCCGCTCGGATCGCCTCTTCTCTCGCGACTGTGCGTTTCCCTGTCTCGCACCTGGGAGTTGCCTGCCATGTCACGCTCCACCCGCCGCACCCGACCGCGCTCGTTGCGAACCCTCCGCTGCCGCCTGGAGGAGCTTGAGTCGCGAATGCTCCTGTCGCTGGGAGGCTCCGGGCTGGAAAGCCTCTTCCACGGCGACCCGGGCTTGGCCGCACCGCCGATGTATGATCCGATCTTGCCGGACGCGGGGGCAGAGGCCGCGGCGGGCCTCGCGGCGGCCACCGTGCCGCTTTCGGCCCTGCCCGCCCTGAACAGCCTGCCGGGCGCGGCCAAGTCGATCTACCTCGACTTCGACGGCGACTTCCTGGCCAACTGGGAGTTTTACTCCAACATCACCACCCCCGCCTTCAGCCTGGACGGCGACGCCACCACGTTGAGCGACGCCGAGCTGGCCGCGATCCGCAGTGTCTGGGAGCAGGTGGCCGAGGATTACTCGCCCTTCAACATCAACGTCACCACCGCCCAGCCGGCCAGTCTCGCCCCAGGCACGTCGCTCCACGTGGTCATCGGCGGCAACTCGAGCTGGACCGGCGGGACCTACGGCGGCGTGGCCTACGTCGGCAGCTTCCTCTCCGGCCCGAATACGGTGTTCGTCTTCCCCACCAACCTCGCCAACACCGCCAAGTACATCGCGGAGGCCTCCTCGCACGAGGCCGGGCACGCCTTCGGCTTGCGCCACCAGAGCCTCTTCAACATCGACGGGTCGATCGCGCAGGAGTACTACTCGGGCCCGGGCGACGGCCGGGCCCCGATCATGGGACTGAGCTACTACGCGACCCGCGGGCTGTGGTGGTACGGCACGGCGGGCTCGCGGACGAGCTACCAGGACGACATGGCGATCCTCGCCAGCGCCGGCAACGGGTTCGGCTATCGGCCCGACGACTACGGCAACGACGCCGCCCATGCCACGTCGCTGGCCGTCTCCGGCAACCAGGTCAGCTCCAGCGGGATCCTCGGCACCACGGCCGACTCGGACTGGTTCTCCTTCCAGACCGACGCCGGCGTGATCACGCTTTCCGTGGGCGTGCCCGCCGGCATCAACAACCTCGACGCCCGGCTCGAGCTCCGCGACGCCCTGGGAAACCTCATCGCGTCGAACGATCCGAGCACCAGTTTCGGGGCCACGATCACCTCCTCGGTGGCGGCCGGATCGTACCGGCTCGTGGTGGCCAGCCACGGGGGCTACGGCGACGTGGGCCAGTACACGGTGAGCGGCACGATCCTCGCCCCCGTCGGGATGGTCAACGCCCCGACCAGCCTCGCCGCGACCCGGCTTTCCTCGACCCAGATCAACCTCACCTGGACCGACAACGCCGGCAACGAGACCGGCTACGCCGTCTACCGGAGCACCGACGGGCAGAGCTGGACGGCGATTGCCGCCGGCCTCGCCGCCGACGGCACGGCCTATAGCGACGCCTCCGTCGCGGCCGGCACGACCTACTACTACCAGGTGTGCGCGTTCAACGCCACCACGACCTCGGAGTTCTCCAACCAGGCCGCCGTGACCGTCGCCCCGACGGCCCCCGGCGCGCTTAGCGCCACGGCGGTCTCCTCCAGCCGGATCGACCTGGCCTGGAGCGACGTCGGCGGCGAGACCGGCTACGTGGTTGAGCGATCGGCTGATCAGCAGACCTGGACCCAGGTCGGCACGGCCGCGGGCAACGCCACCAGCTTCCAGAACACGGGCCTGTCGGGCAACACGACGTACTACTACCGCGTGCGTGCGACCAACGCGGGCGGCAGCTCCGATCCTACCAGCGTCGCGCTGGCCAAGACCCTCCCCGCGCCCGCGCTCCCGGCAGCCCCTTCGAGCCTGACGGCCCGGGCCGTCGCGCCCACCCAGATCACGCTCACCTGGCGCGACAACTCCGGCAACGAGAGCGGGTTCATCCTCGAGCGGTCGACCAACGGCAGGAGCTGGACCCAGGTCGCCCGCACCGGCGCCAACGTCAT
>Ga0315290_10000039_pt1 | contig 72657 bp, 55 predicted proteins | sample YL17G12_0_MG_FD_203627 | JGI IMG/M metagenome (GOLD analysis project Ga0315290, IMG submission 203627) | Sediment microbial communities from Yellowstone Lake, YNP, Wyoming, USA - YL17G12_0 | ecosystem: Environmental > Aquatic > Freshwater > Lake > Sediment | place: USA: Wyoming | collected... | reverse complement strand
GTGAGATTGGAAGATTTGTCGTTGCCGTCCTTGGCATTCTGTTCGTTAAGCATAATAGGCCTCCTTGCCATGTATGGTAATTTCTACCATAAAACATCGGCAAAAAGATGCCAATATGCCCAATTTTAGCGTTTTTCTTTACCAATATCATGTGTGAGAACCCAGTTTTTGATGTTAGGTTTTTCACTCCACAGGCCCCTGTCATTCGATCTCAACTGAACGACTAAAGGAAAAATAAAATGTGTTCAAAATTTCGTTCGCGACCAAATATACTTTTGTCCGCTTATTGCGTTGATAATAATGACGTGAGCGAGGCTCAGATGGCCTATGAGTGGATAAGCAGACTCTCCGAGTTTGTTAATCTTTGGGTTATAACCACAGGCAGCAGGTTACACGATAAATGCGGTTTGGAAGAGTTGCCGAATATCACATTAGTTGAGCTTAAGCCGATGTTAAATTATAAGAAGTTTGACAGATTCGATCGCGCAGTTCATCCTGGATATTACGAATTTTATTTAAGGGCAAAAAAAGTTGCACAAAAGATATTGAAAAAAGAAAGAATTGATTTGTGTCATCATTTAACACCGCAATCGGTAAGATTTCCTTCTCCATTTGCAGGTTGTTCATCTCCGTTTATAATCGGGCCGTTGCACGGTGGATTGCGTTCGCCAGGGGTGATGAAAGAGATGGGTGGCAAAGAAGGATTGTTGTTTAAGTTAAGGCTTTTTGATGATATTCGACGGAAGTGTGATCCTGGTATCAGAAAGACATTTAAATATGCTGATAAGGTGGTGATTTCAGCGCCGTATATGCAAGATGTGGTATCTATTGATAATGGTGATAAATACAGGCTAATTCCTGGTACGGCTGTTCCATTACTAGATATATCATCCCAACGGAACGAAAGTGGAAGTGTAAATTTTATTTTTGTTGGCAGGATAGTGCCAAGTAAAGGCATAGAATTGCTTGTAGAGGCATTAGCGAAATGTAAAACAACTAAAGGAATAGTTACAGTTTACGGGCGAGGAGAGGTGGAACAATATTGCAAAGACTTAGCCAGAAGATTAGATGTTAACTATAGAATAAGGTGGATGGGGTTTGTTGATCAGGAAGAAGTGTATAAAGGATATTCAAAAGCAGATGTATTTATTCTACCTTCCTTGAAAGAACCAACCGGAGGTGCCGTACTTGAAGCGATGTCTGCGGGATTACCGGTAATTTGTGTGGATACCGCTGGCCCCGCATATGCGGTCGATTCAAAATCCGGGATAAAAGTAGCATTGGGAAACAAAGAAACAATGATAGCTGAACTTGTTCAAGCCATTGAATTTATGGTTGAACATCCCAGGGAAAGGCAGGAAATGGGGAGGAATGCCAGGCAAAGGGTAAGAGATCATTTTACATGGGATGCCGTAGTAGAGAAAATGCTGAGTGTATATGAAGAAGTGATTCATGAGAATAAAAAGTAATTTATGTCAAGATCCGATGCAACAAACTATATAATAATAACCCCAGCCTATAATGAGGCGAAATACATTGAGCGAACTATTCTGGGGGCGTTGGCCCAGACTGTATTGCCGCTTAGGTGGGTAATAGTAGATGATGGTTCAACCGATGGGACTGCTGAGATTGTCAAGTCATATACGCAGCAGTATAAATGGATTGAATATGTGTATCGTGAGAAAGAACCGGGCCAGAGTTATTACAGCAGTAATGTTTATGCTATACAGCATGGATACAAAGCTATACAGGAAGAACAAATCGACTTTCTTGCTATTCTTGATGCGGATATTATGCTGCCGGGGAATTATTATGAGCAAATATTTAGGCGGTTCGATAAAGATGAAAAGTTGGGAGTGGCTTCCGGTGTGTACGGGGATCTTGTTAACGGTAAGATGCGAAAGGTTTTAAACGACAGGCGTTCAACCCCTAAAGCTATTCAGGTATTTCGGAGAGAGTGTTTTGAGCAGATTGGAGGTTATCTGCCTCTGAAGTATGGCGGGGAAGATACTTGTGCCTGCATTATGGCACGAATGAATGGGTGGAAAAGCTGGTCTTTCCCTGAACTATGTGTAGTGCATAACAAACCAGTGGGAACCGGCCATGCCGACAGTATGCTGAAGATTCGATTTCGTCATGGTGTTAACGAATATTTTTTGGGAACTCATCTGTTGTTCATGCTGGCAAAGTCGCTGAGAAGATGTTTCAAGGAGCAGCCATATATTATAGGTGGTTTCGCGCGAATGGCTGGTTTTCTATATGGGTATTCCAAAAGGGAAAAACGGCAGATATCTGATGATGTAGTGCGGTTTATCCGCCATGAACAATTGGGGCGGTTGTTCAGTTTTAATAAGATACCAGAAGAATATAAGGCAAATGTTTGTGATGGCTGAAAAGCGGATGAAAATATGTCTTGCCGCCTCTTCCGGTGGACATTTGACACAGTTATTAAAAGTTAAAGATGTCTGGCAGGGGTACGAAGTGTTTTGTGTTTCCAGTGCGGCTATCGTTCGTGAGAAACTTGAGCGATTTGGACGGACATATATTGTTAATGAGTGTAACCGTAAACATCCAGTAAAGTCTTTAAGAGTTTTGTTTCAATGTCTAAGTATATCAGTAAAAGAACGGCCTTCTGTTGTTATCAGTACAGGAGCGGCCCCTGGAATACTAATGTGTTTAACAGCAAGGTTGTTCAGTGCGAAGATAGTGTGGCTTGACAGTATTGCCAATACTGAAAGGTTATCTATGAGTGGCCGTATGGTTCGGCCTTTTGCCGGCCTGATGTTAAGTCAATGGCCAGATGTGGCTGCTAAATACAAAGACGTCGAATATGCAGGAGCGGTAATTTAGACATTAGTCATCATTGGCTAACACATGCCAACAACTAAAGGTTAAGAAATAACAATGATATTTTTGACAGTAGGAACATTATTCCCATTTGACAGGCTTGTTAAAGCTGTTGATTCAGGCATTGGCGAAGGAATGGTCGAAGAAGAAGTGTTTGCACAAATTGGGCGAAATGGGTACGAACCCAAGAATATGGAGTATGTAGAATCACTCGATAAAAAGGCATTTGACGAAAAAGTAAAAAAAGCTGTCGGTTTAATTAGCCATGCCGGAATGGGAAGTATTGCTATGGCATTAGACCATAATAAGCCATTGTTGGTTATGCCAAGATTGAAGATGTATGGTGAACACGTAAATGATCATCAGGTTGGGACTGCCAAAAAGTTTGAAGAGCTTGGTCACATATTAGTGGCATATACTAAGGAGGAATTGCCGGATAAATTGCAGATGTTAAAACATTTTGTTCCCAAAAAACGCGAAACTCAAGTTGAGGCGGTTGCCGAGAGGATTAGCGATTATCTAAAACAGATAAAAAGGGCATAAAGAAATGGCAATATCAAATTGGTTATATAAACTGTATCGTATTAAAAGCGGCCGGCTCAGGAATTTAATTATAAGAATCATAAACCGAATAGAACGTGGCCAATTCTATTCAAACACACTGCGAAAAATATTCAAGGATTACCATGGAGTAGAAATAGGGATGTACACACATGGTTCGTGTTTTGTGCCGGGAAATTTTGATCGATTTACAACTGTTGGAAGGTATTGTTCAATAGCAGCAAATGTAAAAGTTTTTAACCGAAACCATCCGAGTGATTTTAAGTCGACGCACGGGTTTTTCTTCAATCCATCGCTAAAGTATTGCAAAGAAGAACTAGTGGATTATATTCCTTTGACTATTGGTGGTGATGTATGGATTGGTGACAGCGCTAGAATTTTGCCGAATGTGAGAAATATTGGCGACGGTGCTGTTATCGCCGCTGGGGCGGTAGTGAATAAAGATGTTCCTCCTTATGCAGTGGTGGTTGGCAATCCAGCCTGTGTAGTTAGATACCGCTTTTCGAAGGAAGTAATCGAGAGCCTTCTGGAGTCAAAATGGTGGGAGAAGGATATTGAAGAAATCTTGCCCGATATAAAGGAATATCAGCAACCGTATGAAAAGTTATATTTTAACAAGAAAGAAAGCATTGAAGGAGATTCTGATGTTCATCAAAACACTTGAAAAATACATTGGAAATACATTATTAATTTTTCTGATATACCTAAGCTTGTGTTGCTCGGTGGGCCATGCCCGGACTATCATTGTCGATCATAATGCAGTAGAGCAGTTCGATCAGATCCCAGATTACTGGATAAACGAAGTAAAGAAAATGCTCTTGGGTTATCCAGGAGAGTCTCATTCCCATGGGATGCTTAGTGGGCTTAGGCTCCTTGAGCAGATGGATAGCAGATTTGCTGTTTCCATAAGAATATCAGGAGAACCTGAGTCACAGACAGATCAATATCTAAGGGTCTATCACTGGACTGCCGGTGAAGAAGATACCTGGACGAACCAGACAGCGATTGATGCGTTAAATATATATTTACAAGGTAATAGTTTTGACGCGTTTGCGTTTGGCTGGTGCTGGGATATGACCTGGCATAACGCTCCGGGCGGCGGAGTTGATCCGGTGTATGGTGTAAGATGGGCAGGTTCATCTGAGGGAGGTCCTGATGGAGATTTGCGCTGGGGCCTCGATGATGAAGACACGGTTCTTACTGAAAATTCAGTTAATATGCAGGACTATCTTGATGCCTGGGATTACTATGAGCAAAATAATCCCGGGACGACGATTATCTACTCCACAGGTCCAGTGGATAGTACTGGTGAAAGTGGTTATCAAAGATATCTAAAACATGAGCGTATTCGGGAGTGGGTCAGCAATGGCACCGATAGGGTATTATTCGATTACGGTGATATTCTGACTTATAATAATGCGGGCGAACAAAATACTGCTACATGGGATGGTCATAGTTATCCACAAGAGCACCCTGAAAACAATGGAGAAGATGACCCCTTTGGCTATGGCAGCGGCCACTTAGGCAATGAAGGTTATCTAAAAATTGCCAAGGCTATGTGGTGGCTGTTAGCGCGGATAGCTGGCTGGAATGACTGCGAAGCCGTTTACGGTGATATAACCGGCAATTATTGTGTAAATATGGCCGATTATAATGTAATATCTTTAAATTGGATGAGAAGTGACTGCCAAGAGCCATTTGGTTGTGATGGCGCCGATTTAAGTGGTGACGGCTCCGTTAACATTGATGATCTTGTTTTTCTTGCTGATAACTGGCTGAACGGATACAGGTTTGTGGCGCAGTTGAATGCGGATAAGACATGGCTGTATCAGAATGTATCCGGATTAACCAACTCCCAACTAACCATGACGATTTCAATAACGGACGATTCTGAGTGTCAAAATAACAGCTATGCCTACGAATGGGAGATGGTGTTGCCCTGTGACGTTGACACTGCCCCGGTAACCATTGATGGCGGTGGCGTCGGTGACGCTCATTGGACCATTGCCACCGGCGGTTGCGATCAACCGGGCTGCTTGTCTGATTCCGGGCAGCCATATAAGGTGAAAGTGACAATAACTGGCAATGAAGTTGGCAACAAGGCTGTCGCTGAAGTGGAGTTCGGCATGGCCCTGCTGGGTGATGTAAATAATGACACCCTTGTTGACGTTGCGGATACCACCATTATTAATGCTTTTTGGCGGACCGGCTCGGCCGGCGATTTCACGCTACAGGATTGCGATATCAACAGTGACAATATTGTGGATGTGGCAGACATCACTATTGCCAACGCTGTCTGGAAGGGAACGCTGTGTCAAAATTGCGTCAGTAATCCCTGTCCTTTACGGTGATGACGGCAGCTATGCCCGTCTCCAATAAAAATGCCCGGCAGTGAATTTTGTAATCTCTTGTTTGACAAGGCGTTACGATTGGTTTCGCTGAGTAAAATGATAGCTGACAGGTAATTTTAATGTATGCGTGTGTAAATTTTTTGTTGACTTTGCCTGCCTAATCGTCATATTATACCCGACGGGCGTAGCGGTTGTCGCTGAGATGTCTGATTTGTGGTTGCGATTTTGCAGGAGCTTTTTTGTAAGTTCTTTGTTGTGTTGGTGTTAAGGCGATTATTACTTCAGCACCACGCTATTTAGTCGATGGCCGCTGTGTTGATTTTGTACAACATGGCACATAACTGCTTATTTCAGAGTGGGTTATACTTGGATGATATGTTTTTCGAATCGGCGCCATGTTTATTTTCTTTAGCAAACTGGATATTGAGATATATAGTTCCCGGAAGTGCTGACCAAGTACTTTTATCATAACTTGTTTATTGTAAAAGGGATACGTGAGAGTAATTGATTTGCTGCTTTCTCCGGCGTAGTATGGTATGAGATTTGCGTTTGGAAGCATCTAGGTATTCTGTTTTAATGAAAGAGAGCGTTAAAGCAGATTTTGGAGAGAGCTAAAATTTAATTGGGAGAGAGAGTTATGAAAAGGATAGCAATCTGTCTGGTGATTGGGTTATGTGCTTTCGGTACGGCTTGTGTGGACGGTGCTGTAATTACCCCAGGGAATATTGTGTATCCTGGAGTCGCAGGGGAGACTTTCAGTTTTGATTATCTCATTAGCGACCCTATGGGAGGTTCCATTCGCTCGTTTCAAGCAACGATTAGTGTGAGCGGACTTGGGGGTTCGACAATCGACACCGTAAAAAGTGAAGCTGTCGCGGTCGATCCCGCTTACTGGTGCAACGGCAATTCCGGCGGCGCAGCTTTAGCAACCAATGGTGGGGATCAGCCATATCAGTTCGGCGATTATGTGGCCGACAGTTCTGTCGTTGATTTGGCAACCGACCAGATCATGTCCAGATATGCTTTCCAGTGGGATGGATTACCCGGATTGTATGAGTTCACTATAGATTTGGATCCCGGTAAAAGTTTCATAATGGAATCCGATTTCACCAAAACGGCCGTATCATTTACGCCCGGTCAATACTTGTCGGAAGGCGATGGCTCTTTTAGTGTTTATGTTCCTGAGCCCTCTTCATTTTGCCTTTTAATATGGGCCGGTCTGGGTTTGCTGGGGAAGCGCAAATCCTGATCCATCTACGCTTTACCACAATTCCGCTAGTCAATAGGGTATGAATTCGACCTTACCTTTATGAGGTGTTAGTACAAGAGTTTTGCAGCACTGATTCAATGAGGGATTCATTCCTGAACCCGATTGTTTAAGTCGCTTCATTTCTTTAATTGTTGTATTGTCTATCATATTATCCTGGTGCAAATACAGGAGAAAAAAGTTAAATTTCTTGCTTTGGAGGATTGTTTTAGATGAATCATCTGCCTGAAATACATAAATTCATGGTTGACAACTTCCTTTTCGGGGACGGCGAGCAACTGCGAGATGATACTTCATTTCTGGAAGAAGGTATTGTCGATTCCACCGGTATTTTGGAGTTGGTGACATTCCTGGAAGACACTTATGGTATCACAATCGAGGATGATGAATTAATTCCGGAAAACCTTGATAGCCTGAAGAATGTTGCAGCGTATGTGGAAAAGAAACTCAATGGTGTGCCCGTTGCGGAAGAGGAGGCAAGGTAACAACTGCTAATTTTGTATCACTTTCGATACAGAGTCAGTGAACGTGGTTTTGTTGATATGGAGGCCTATTATGCAGTTTAATCTCGATGTTTTGAAGATCAATTCCGCTGAGGAAACCAAAAGGGTTACCCAATTTGTTACTGAACAGGTAGCCAAAGTTTTTCGTAGAAAAGGGGTTGTAGTTGGTATAAGCGGGGGCATTGACTCGGCGGTAATGGTTTCGCTTGCTGTCCAGGCTGTAGGTAAGGATAAAGTGGTCGGGCTGATTCTGCCTGAGCGGGAATCGAACCCGGTAAGCAGCCAGTATGCAATCATGCAGGCCGAAGCCCTGGGCATAGAGTTTCGTGAAATCGATATTACTTCTACCGTGGATAGTGTAGTTCCCTACAGCAAGCGTGATGAATTTATCAAGAAATTGATACCGAGTTACGGTCCTGGTTGCAAATATAACATAACATTACCCGCGGATCTTCTTGATCGGGATTCTTTTAGTTTCTATGTACTCCAGGTCGAGTTGCCTGACGGTACTCTGGAAAAGAAGCGTTTGAACCTGGAAGAATTTCGAGCCATTACCTCCTTTGCGAATATCAAGATCAGGTCTCGTATGATTCATTTATACGCCGAGGCCGAGCGTCGCAACATGATTGTGGCAGGAACAACCAATCGAACAGAGTACATTCTGGGTGATTTCTGCAAGTATGGTGATGGCGGTACCGACATAGAAGCAATTGCGCACCTTTATAAAAACCAGGTATATCAGCTTGCTGACTATCTCGCCGTGGTTTCGGAGATTATTGACCGAGTGCCAAGCCCGGATACCTTCAGCCTTCCGATAAGTGATCAGGAATTCTTTTTCCGCATTCCTTTTGACAAGCTTGATTTTCTTCTTTATGCATGGGAACATCAAGTTTCAATAGAGCAGACTTCAAAAGTGCTGGAACTCTCGGATGATGCGGTCGAAAGGGCGTTTAAGGACTTTGCTTCCAAGAACCACGCCACGGCCCATATACGCGAACCGGCGTACTCATTGAATTGAGGCATTCTCTGAGTTAGATACTTTAGAAAATGACAATAACCTATGCTCATTAATCACTTTCTGGAAAATTCAGCGCAGAAATACCCGGATAAATTGGCTGTATGGTTCCAAAATCACTGGAGTACTTATGCCGAAATTGATTCTCTGGCCAATCGGCTGGCCAACTATTTGATAGAAAACAACGTCAAGCCCGGTGACAGGGTTGCCATTCTTTATGAGAATAGTGTTGACTATATCATCTCGTACTTTGCGATTCTCAAGGCTGGGGCAATTACGGTCGCTTTAAATACGGACACGACATCCGATTCGCTTATTTATGCGTTGAACGATTCCGGCGCCAAGGCGATTATTACCAACAAGAAGTATGACCGCTATCTGATCCCAGCGATCCGAAACACTGCCGATCTCAAGAATGTTATCACGGCACAGGAAGATATGTCTGCCTATGAAGAAACCGGTCGCCGATGTATTTGTTTGCAGGATATATATGGTCAGGGCGACGATTCTTTTCCTGGGGCGCAATGTGCGGATGTCGATGCGGCATCCATTGTATATACCTCAGGCAGTTCTGGAAAACCCAAAGGCGTGACCTTATCTCATCTGAATGTGGTCAGCAATACTCTTTCAATTGCGCAGTATCTCGAGCTGACCGAAACTGACCGTATAATGGTCGTATTGCCATTTTATTATATCTATGGCCAATCCCTGTTAACCACCCATTTTTACATTGGCGGTTCGGTGGTTGTGGATAATCGTTTTACCTTTCCCCAGGTAATTTTACAAACCATGCAAAAAAACGAAGTAACCGGTTTCTCAGGTGTGCCCTCCACTTTTATGATTTTATTAAATAAATCCGCGGTCAGGAAATTCACTTTCGATAAGCTACGCTATGTTACCCAGGCCGGTGGCGCCATGGCTCCTGCCATACAACAGGAAACCGCCAAAGTGTTCGCACCGGCAAAACTCTATATTATGTATGGCACTACAGAAGCGTCGCCTCGTTTGTCTTATGTGGAACCGGAGATGCTATCGAATAAATGGGGATCCATTGGCAGGCCGATTCCCAATGTGGAGATGTTTATTGTCGATGATAAAGGACAAAAACTACCTGCCAATACCGTCGGTGAAATAGTTGCTTGTGGCCCCAATATTATGATGGGGTATTGGAACGATCCGGCAGGTACCGCAGAAGTGTTAAAAAACGGGTTGTATTATACCGGCGACCTGGGGCAAATGGATGAGGACGGCTATTTTTATATTGTAGGCCGAAGCAAGGATATTATTAAAAGCGGCGGATTCCGTCTTAGTCCCAAGGAAATCGAGGAAGCCCTGCTAAGCATCGAGGGGGTATTTGAAGTTGCGGTTATTGGGGCGCAAGATGAAATCCTGGGAGAAGCGATCAAGGCTTACATTGTCACAAATGGTTCTACTACTGAGATAACCGAAGATACGATCCGCAAATCGTTGGCAAATTTGCTGCCACCTTATAAACATCCAAAATATATTGAATTCAGAACACAACTTCCAAAAAATAAATCGGGAAAGATCATGAAAACAGAATTGAAAAAGGAATTACTAGAGTCATAGGGCCACAATTTTGAAGATATGTGGGGCGGAAGGAATATATAATGAATCATAACACTTTTTCCAAAGACGATCTAAATCTTGAATGGGAACAGGAAGCCGATAAGATTTGCCGGCATTTACGTCAGTCAGCCAAACAATTAAGGAAGCGCGGTTTAGTCGTAGCTCTCTCCGGAGGCATCGACAGTAGTACGGTAGCGGCTTTGTGTGTACGGGCGCTGGGTAAAAATAAAGTTTTTGGACTTCTGATGCCGGAGAGAGATTCTTCTTCAGATACGTTAAGATTGAGCCGATTGATTGCCGATTCGCTTGGGATACAGGTAGCTCATGAAGATATAACCGACATTTTGGAGGCGGTGGGCTGTTATCGCAGACGTGATGACGCCATTCGTACGGTGGTTCCTGAATTTAATAACGAATATAAATGTAAGATTGTTCTGCCGGGGGTTATAGATGAGGATACCTACAGAATTTTTTCCGTTGTAGTGGAATCGCCGCAGGGAGAACAGAAGAAAGTCCGGTTAACTCCGCAAGCTTATCTTGGAATTGTGGCCGCAACCAATTTCAAGCAACGTGTTCGGAAAATGCTCGAGTACTATCATGCAGATAGACTGAATTATGCCACTACCGGCACGCCGAATCGCCAGGAGTATGATCAGGGATTTTTTGTCAAACTGGGCGACGGTGCCGCTGATGTGAAACCAATCGCTCATTTGTATAAAACTCAGGTTTACAAGATGGCGGAGCATCTGGGTGTTCCTAATGAGATTTGTCATCGCCCCCCCACAACCGATACTTATTCCCTGGCACAAAGCCAGGAAGAATTCTATTTTTCTGTGCCATACGATAAAATGGATTTATGTCTATATGGTAAAAATCATGGAATATCCACCGAGGAAGTAGCTTCTGCCGCCGGGATGACCACTGAACAAGTTGAACGAGTTTATAATGATATTGACAATAAGCGAAACACCACACGTTATCTACACGCTCACCCTCTTCTGGTTGAGAAGATTGACGAAATTATTCTCTAACGCATTTATAATCAGCAACCACCTGGAATCCCTATCGAGATGAACAATAATGCCTTACCAGCACTGTGAAGGGCGTTTCTGACGTCATTCTGTCAGGGGTTCTTAATACTTTTCAGGGATTAAATATGAAATTACCTTTAATAATAATCGCGGTTTTGGCTGTAATCGTGGCTGTTGTGGTACTCCTCATGTATAGGGCTTTCACTATTGTCAAAACAGAAACCAACGGAATAAAGCTGTCCAGTCTGGACGATATCCCAAAAGAATATTGGGCCAAATTGGCCGAGAAAAAGATATTTTTCGGCCACAAATCGGTTGGATACAATATAATTGATGGTATAAAAGATATTATAAAGGAGCATGATTATATATCTTTGAATATTGTCGAGACGACCGATCCGGCTGATTTTAATCAACCGATTTTTGCTCATGCCCAAGTAGGGAATAATACTGATCCCATCTCGAAAATCAGTGAATTCAAGGACTTCATTGAGGTTGCAATGGAAAATAAAGTCGATATAGCCTTCTTTAAGTTATGTTATGTCGATGTGAATCATGATTCGGACATCCATAATATCTTCGACAAATATACCGGGGTGATGAACGAACTGGCCGATCGATATCCCCATACCGAGTTTATGCACTTGACTGTGCCGATATGCGCCGTCTCCGGAGGCACTAAAAAGACGGCTAAATTTTTCGTCAAGTCTCTGATTGGAAAGCCCGGAGTATTGGATGATAACATGAAACGCGAGCATTATAATGCACCTTTAAATAAAACATACATGGACCGGGGAACTGTTTTTGATCTTGCCCTGATTGAGTCGGTCAATCCGGACGGTTTCAGGTGCTCTATGAAGAAAAGTGGTGATAAAGTTTTCGTTATGGCCTCTGAATATACCAGCGACGGGGGGCATCTTAATATCGTGGGTAGAAAAATAATAGCGGAGCAATTTCTTATCTCGCTGGCCAGGGTCGCAAACAAGCAATAATCCAGTTGTCTAAGCTTCCAGACCATGAGTATTAATTCGAACCCTATGTTGAATAAACAACCTGACAAAAGGCAGAATATCAAAGCTGTCATTCTGGCGGGCAGACATGATTTTGGCCTCTATACGCTGACATCACGTTTACCTACCGCTCTATGGCCGGTAGGGACAAAAACCGTACTGGCCCAACTGCTACAGCATTTGTATAGCCAGGGCATCGGGCGGGCGGTGGTTTGTTCCTGTGAAGAGAAATCCCAACTGCAGGCATCGATCTGCGGCCCCGACAATATGAAACTGGACTTTCTGGACGAATTGATGCCATTAGGTACTGCCGGAAGCATACGTCGAGCGGCCACAAATGGTGATGCGTCATCACTTCTCATCATCCACGCCGGTATGGTATGTCCCCCAGACATCGATGAAGTGATAAAAAAACATCACAATACAAAATCTGATTTGACGGTAGTGCTGCATCCCAAGCCTGATCGAGACGAGTCAGAGAGTGAATCAGCAGGAATTTACCTATGTGAATCATCAGTTCTGGACTTCATCCCTGAAGAAGGCTATTGTGATATCAAGGAAACTCTTATACCGGCTTTATTGAAAGCCGGCAAGAAAGTATCGGCGATAAGACTCGTTCGATCCGTGGGTAGTTTTCGTGATTGGACTGGATATATGCGGGCAATAGCAGTTTACCTTGACAGGGTCAATAAAGGGGATATTGATTTGCCGTTGAAGAAATCGCATGATTTTGGAAATGTCTGGATAAGCCCTACCGCCCGAATTGATCAAACCGCTCGAATATATGGTCCGGTTATGATTGGCGATGGGACCCAGGTGGCCAGGGAATCTGTTATTTTTGGACCGGTTATGATTGGGCGGAATGTCACGATAGACCAAAACAGCATGGTGGCCGACAGTGTGCTCTGGGATAACGCGCAAGTGGGGGCAGAATGTGAAATTCAAAGATGTTTAATCGACAGTGGCGCCCGCCTGGCTGACGGTTCAATTGTTGAAGAACAGATCATACCTTATGTCTCAAGGGGCGTATGGTCGAATGTCATAAAAAAAATATTTCATGGGGAAAAAACGAAAAGAGTGTGCCAAACGCAAATCTCTTTGTCCAAGCCCAAGGCCGAAATCAGCCAAAGATATTCTGGACGATTCGGAAACGAAAAGTCCGGAAGCAAGGTTTTAATCAGCCTGGGAGTAACTGCAATCTTTATCGCTTTCCTCTGGTCATACTGGTCCACCATCTCTGGGCTCTGGAGTATATGGATGAGAAGCGATGAGTATTCCTGTGGGCTGCTTGTCCCCCTTATGGTTATCTATATTGCCTGGTCTCGGCGGAGGGAGATCACCCAATGTCGAATTCGTCCTTCGATGTGGGGTGTGCCGGCCTTTCTTGCTGCGCAAGGATTGAGATATTTTGGATTATTCTATATGTATAGTTCAGCGGAAAGACTCTCTCTGGTAGCTAGTATAGCTGCCTTAGTCTTGCTTTTGTTTGGCTGGGGAGTGTTTCGCAGGTCGCTGACTCTATTGTTGTTTTTGTGCCTGATGCTGCCGCTGCCGAGGTCGTTTGAAGCGAGGATCACGCTGCCCTTACAGGGTTTGGCCACATCTTCAGCGGTATTTTCTCTGGAAATGTTAGGTTATGAAGTGGCCACAGAAGGCAATGTCATACATTTGGGCCAGACAACGGTGGCAGTGGCTGAGGCTTGCAATGGTTTGAGAATGGTAACAGCCTTTTTCGTAATAAGCAGTTTGGTAATTTTGCTGGTGAAGCGAACCTGGTGGGAGAAACTGATACTACTGCTCTCAGCCTTGCCGATCGGTCTGTTTTGCAACACGGTGCGATTAACCCTCACCTCCATCGCGTTCACCGTGCTCAAAGGCGAACATTGGGAAAGACTATTCCATGATTTTGGTGGATATGCCATGATGCCGTTGGCGCTGGCGATGATTATATTTGAATTGTGGGTTTTGCGGGAAATGACCGTAATTCCAATCGATAGTAAGAAAGAGGAAATAATGGTAACTCGCTCCAGTGGATGATTACACTATATATTAGTGGGAGGACACAAAATAATGAATGATTTGACAAAACATCAACAGCAGCAAATACAACAAGAGTATGCTCAACTTCAAGAGTTTTCGGAACCTGAAAGCAGCTCAACTCCTAATCTGATGAACGCAGTTCTACGGCGCTGGTATATTGTGCTGCTGACCTTTTTGCTTATTAGTGGAGTTGGGATACCGATTGTCTGGCACATGATTAAACCTCAACATTTGGCCACGGCTATAGTCCAGATAGCCCCGGCTGTCTCACCTATCCTCTTCACCGATGATGAAACAGGCGAATTGGCTATGCATGATAATTTGGCCGACCAGGCAACTCTTATCACCAGAGATCAGGTACTCCAAAGGGTTGCAGATCTTCTGGCAGATAAAAATCTGAAGTTCTTTACTAGAGATGAGAGAAACGACTATCTGTTCGAGAAACCGATAAGCCCGATGGAAGCGATTAAGCAGGCAATAAGTAAAGGAATTATTACGGTTACTCCAAGAAGTCGCAGTGAATTGATTGAGGTTACGGTTAAAAGCGATTTTGCCGAAGAAGCGGAACAAATAGCCAATGCTTTCCTTACCGCGTACATGGCCATTGAAGGGACCAAAATAAACGAAGGGCGAGAGAGAAAACTGCAATTGCTGGAAGACGAACAAAAGCAATACGCCGATAAAATGAAACGTAAAAGAGAAACAATTCGACAAATGGCTGAAGAATTCGGCAGTACGGAGTTAACTCTGCGCCAGGAAATGATGCTTGCAAGCGTTGGCGTTTTGAGGGGACAATTGACTCAACTGGAAACCAACAAACTCACTTTGGAAGCAAGAATTGAATTTCTCGAGAAGACCAAGGATCGATCAATTGCCCCCGCAGATTTGCCGGAAAGACGTCAAATGTTTATTGGAAACGACCCTTTGATGCAATCTTTGCCGGAGCGTGTCGCCCAAATACGACAGGAACTTATTGTTGCCAAGCAAACGCTATCGAAAGATAATCCTGAGATCAAACTAAAAACCGAACTTCTGGAAAGCTTCGAAGCAGAATTGGAAAAACGTCGCCAGTATCTGGAAAAAATATTTGATGAAGATATTGCCGAACAATCAATAAAAAATAAAGACGATGAACTTGCCAGTGCTAAATCTGAACTGGAAAGTTTAGCTACCACTGAAAGAATTCTAAGGGCCAATTTAGACGAGACAAATAACCAGACAATAGGCGTTGGCCGTAAACACTTGGACATTGGAGAGGAACAGGAACAGTTGGCTCTAATTAAAGAAACGTATGATAAAATCCGAAAGAGTATTCAGATGTTGGAAATGGAACGGAAGAGGGACCCCAGGCTCACTACTTACCCGGCATCGAGTGTTCTCGCGCCTAACAAGCGGATAAAGTTTACTGCCGCAATACTGTTTGGCTCGTTGGCGTGTGGTATGTTCCTGGCATTTCTCAGAGACAAAGCTGACAAAAGCCTGCATACGCCGGATGACATTATTCGGTGCATTGGCGTTCCTGTAATTGGCACGACCACCAGAACGGAACAGTTGGACAAAACACTTCTGCTTGAGCATATAGCTTATGACTATCAAACAATTCGTACCAATCTGAGACTGCTCAACGATGGCGAAATGCCCAAAACGCTGGTGATTACCAGCCCCGGAATGGGGGAAGGCAAGACTACTTTATCAATTAACCTGGCCTCAAGTCTGGCCCAGGCAGGCAACAAAGTGCTGTTAATCGATGGTGATTTACGAAAGCCTGACATTGCTCATGTCCTGAATCTCCCAAAAGATTCATGGGGACTGCCGGATGTGTTGTTAGGTTTAGCGCGATTTGAAGAAGCCATTCACACACTACGATTGACTGGCTTGGATGTATTGGTAACGAACAGACGAAACAATGCCGCGGGAATTGAGCAAATAGCACGACCGGAGACGGCAAATATTATTAAGGAGATCAGTCGAAACTATGACAATGTCATTATAGATACTTCTCCGGTATTGGCCACCCCCGATGCGCTGCTATGGGCCAAAATGGCCGATGCGGTGGTCCTGAGCAGCTTAGCCGGTCAATCCATCGGTTACGACCTAAAAGAGACCCTGGAACGCATGGCCCAGGTAAACGTTAAAATATTGGGAAACGTTCTCTCCAATGTGTCGGCTAAGTACAGCTATCACCGTTACGGTTATGGTTATGGCTGCTATGGCGGTAACGGCGGCGACACCAAAGGTAAAAGCAGTTCAGCCAGCTCAAAACCATTATTACTATCCATACAGTCGCAAAGCAACAAAACCGACGAAGCTGGCTCGTAACCGGGTTTTTGCAAAACCTTTTTCGTAAACCTTTTTCGTAAACCTTTTTCGTAAACCTTTTGGATAACCTTTGTTATAACCAAAGGCAAATATAAGAAATATGCAGATTGTTATCATCCATAGAAACCACTGTGCCGCCGGCCAATGTAGTATTTTTCCCATGGCTGTGGCAGGTGAACCCTTTGCTACAATTACACTTAAGGGATTAATGAGTGCTAATACCTTGGGTGGCTCTAAGCAGGAAACCATTATAGCCGTGCCGAAAGAATGGCAGTGTAAGTCTCGTGTTGAAGGTGGAATACGTTATTATGAGGAGGATGTGCCCATCAGTTATGGTGATATGGGCAAGGCTGGTGGTGTGGGCAATGGCGGGGAGAAGCGATGGGTGGTTATAACTAATGGTCGGTTTGTAACTAGTGTTGAGACGAAATGGCTTTTTGGTATTTTGGCGGATATAAATGCTGATGTGGTAACGGTTAATGTGGATTCGGAATTGATGGCATTTCGGGAGAAGGTGAGACTTACGTCGCAGGGGGATGTGGCTGGATTTTGTCGTTCGTACGCTGATGCCGCTGAAAATGCGGCAAGACCGGTTGATTGGCCGCACCATTTGTTCATAAATGTTGAAATTTTGGAGAATTTCGTGGAAAAAGGAACGATTTCTTCCAGCTTTCTATCGGGTTTTTCACAGGTTTTGACAAGGATTGACCATGAATCACTACACTTTCGCAGCATTAATATCGGTGGATCAGTACTAGATTTGGAAACCGAAAACGGGTTCTTGTCTTTTGTCAGTAACAGTCTTGATGCGAGGTGGCCCAAGAACTTTCGTGGTTATATGCAAATCCACGAGGCGAATAATGCCACGGTATCTGAGGAGGCCCGAGTGTTTGGCAAAGTTTTGTTGGGTCGGGATGTCCACGTCAGTCCCGGTGCGATTATATTGGGACCTGCGGTTATAGGTGATGATGTAAGAATCGAACAGGGAGCGGTTGTCAAGTCGTCGGTAATCGGGGCGGGTGTTACCGTGCCAAGGAAACATATTGTGCAAAACAGGGTTATAACAAGCGATGACCGATTAAACGATAAACGATCCTTAAAGGAGAATAGATACGGTCCGCTACAATACAATGTTGCTTTGAGAACTCCCGGCCGGGAGAATGGAAATAGTATTTTCCGTATTTGGCCGAGGTTTTCCTATGCCAGGTTTTTTAAGCGGATTTTCGATATTATCAGTTCGACAATACTGATAATTCTTTTTGCCCCCGTACTTCCATTTTTGTCGCTGGCGGTAAAATTCAACTCAAGCGGTCCGGTGTTTTATAAGGCCAGGCGTCAGGGGTTACATAGCAAAGAATTCAACTGTCTGAAATTCAGGACCATGATGACAGGAGCAGACAGTATTCAAAGCAGACTGCGAGCGATGAGTGAGGTTGACGGTCCGCAGTTCAAGATAGAAGATGATCCCCGTATTACCACCGTTGGGAAATTTCTGCGAGACACTTATCTTGATGAGATACCTCAATTTTTCAATGTTCTTGTGGGTCAGATGAGTTTGATCGGTCCGCGTCCTTCGCCGGAAAAAGAGAATTCTTTGTGTCCGCCCTGGCGGGATGCGCGGTTGTCGGTTCGTCCGGGGATCACGGGGCTTTGGCAGATTTGCCGTACGCGTCAGGAAGGACAGGATTTTCAGGAATGGATATATTATGATACGAAATATGTTAAAGGGTTGTCGGTGTGGGTGGATTTGTGGGTATGCTGGAAGACTGTTAAGAAGCTTGTCAAGGGTTTTGCTAAGCAGTTTTGAACAGAGGACAGAGATCAGAAAGAAAAGAAATGTAATCGCTAATGAACGCGGCTGAGGTTGTCGGCGAGCGTAAAAAGCAGAAGAATTAGGAAATGTCAGGTTTTAATGTTACAAAAGTCTCGTTGCTTGTATTAATGTTAACCATGCTTTTGGTAGGCCTTGCCCAGGCGGATAACCTAGTGGGTGATATGGACTCCAGCGGTGAAGTGAATATAGGCGACCTGGAGATTTTGGCCGGGCAGTGGCTGGACCCGTCCGGCTGCGTCGGTCATCCTGGCGATTGCGCAGATCTGGTCGGCGATGATGGGGTCAACATAGCAGATTTCGGCTCGCTGAGCGAAAACTGGCTGAAAGGTGGTGTCCCGCCTGCGCCCAGTCTGAGCCTGCCGGCAAACGGATTGAACACCAGCGGGGCAAGTATAGATTTCTCATGGATCGCTTCGACCGGGGCTGATAATTATTATCTGCAGGTTGCCACCTATTCGGATTTCAGCGGTTTAACCTATGATGGAGCCGTGGGCGATACCACAAGCATCAATCTGGGGTCTTTCCCTGACGATGGAAGCAAATTTTACTGGCGTATGAGAGCCGGATATTTTGGAGGCGAGCCACCGGAGGAGCCTTTTTCGGAATATCTGATTTCAGCGGAATCGGGTCAGTGGCACTATCGCAAAGGGAATTCCGAACCGCCGAGCGATTGGCGCGAGGTGGGTTTCACAGAAGATGGGACATGGCTGGTGGGGCAAACGAGCATCGGTTACGGCGACGGCGATGACAATACGGTACTTACCGATATGCTGAACAACTACACAACCGTGTACCTTCGTCATACTTTTGAGTTCGAGACCATCGAAGGGTATGCTCTCGACACATTGACAGTGAGGGCACTTGTCGATGACGGTTGTATCGTTACGCTTAACGGTCAGGAGTTGAACCGTTTCCATGTTTCCGCGGGAGATAAAACCTATCAGGATACGGCAGATAATCACGAAGCCTCCGAATGGGAGCAATACGAAGTAACGGATCCTTTGAAGTTTCCGGTGGTTGGAACAAATGTATTGGCGGTTCATGTTCTCAACCAGAGTCTTTCCAGCAGCGATCTTACGATTGACATTGAATTGATTGCTAATTTAGTTCCAACAGGTAGCGGTCGATGGAGTGAATATTGCGACACCTGGTATTTTGAGAATGGTCCACCGCCTGTTTCCCAGTTGACCATCGCAGGGGTTTACCTGGCGCAGACCCATGTGCTCAGCCCGGACGATGCACTGTTCAAACTGGTCGGTAATCGGCCTGCACTGCTTAAAGTACAGGTGATCGCGCCTGACGGCACTGCCGTACCGCCGGTAACGGCCATTTTGTCAGTTGGTGATGAGAGCACGACATTCACGCTCGATGGTCCCGATACGTTGCAGGATACCTTCAAGGTGGCGCTGGGAAAGGTGGAACATCGCTACGATGACAGCTTTACGACACTCATCCCGGCCGAGTGGATACGACCTGGGCTGCACATTGCGGTGACAGCCGACAACCTCACCGTTGAGCACGACATTAAGGTCGGTGCCCCGAGTGAAATCAAGATGAAGATGTTCGACGTTCACTACTTCGGATTAGACGGCGGGGACTATCCGGCAGGTACTTTGGAAGAATTGGAGGCCAAGTGGCCGGTGTCCGACCTGAGCGTAGAACGTGTACGGGACATAGATTTTCTTGAGATGGTGATCCCCGCCCGTTCGGACGTGGGCGCTCCCAACGTACGCGTCTCATCCAAGCAGGATTACACGGACCAGACGGGCCTGAGCTTCGATGGTGAACAGGCCGCGGCTCTTCAATGGGTCTGGGCTCTTTCAGCCTCTGGTGGTAACTCTGATGTGGCGATGCAATATATCAACATCGTCGGCGTACCTGCAGGCGGTCAGGCCGGAGGCTTTAACGGCGTTGGAAGTATCGAAAGGGTTGGTGTCCTCCATCATGAGCTTGGCCATGCCCTGAGCCTGCCGCACTGGGGCGACAACCCCAGCTATCCCTACAAAGGCGACATGTACGGCATCAAAGCGCCCGATTATCCCAAGCAGACCCACGTCGGTCCGGCCTGGGCCTTCGATTTGCCAACTATGACATTCATTCCCCCGACCGTCCAGGAAAATTCCGTTGGCGGAGAAGTGGGCAGATACAAGAAAAGCCCGATGTGGGGCGGTGGTACGGGCGACCAGGAGGTCGGTTTCCTGATGAGGCATTTCTCTGACTATGGCGTCAATCAAATGCGGAATTATCTCGAAGGGAAGGTCGCGGTCTTGCGAGATGGCGAGCACTACAGGTGGAACGACGAAGACGGCGACTATACCAGCAGTGTTACCAACGATAATGGCGTTCGCTACCCCATTGAATACGACGCGCAGGTGATATCTGTCATGGCGGCGACGACCTTGTCGGATATGAACGTCAACATGGTCTATCCGCCCATCGGTCCATACGAAGGGAACCTCATCCTCACCTTCGATCCGACCAGCGCCTCGGACAGGGCCACTGCCGATGAGGTGTTCTGCCCGAGCGGCGGCTGTGACTTTACCCTGCGCGTAATGCAGGGCGGTCAACAGAAGACCTACATGCTCCCGGCCAGCGGCATAGAAGGGAGCGACCCATATTCGGCAAGTTCACTGAAGACGGCGGCTGTTAATTTGCGTGCAAGTGACGGCACCGTGACCCAGGTCGAGCTTCTGCTCACGCCCGACGCAGAGAAGGACGGCTTGCCGAGCGACCCTGAGGTGCTCTACACATGGACCAACTGAAGCGATCACCCGTGATGGCGACAATCCACTATTAATTATCTGAACCGCACTAATGTCAGAATCAATATGGCAAATTAGGATGAAGCAAATATAAAAACAGACCAGAACCGGGATTGAATTACCAGCTTCCGCTGGACCACCTTGTGTTAAGCCGATGGTATTGTATTAACTTGTTGAGAAAACGAGTTAAATACAAATTCCTATGTGCTTGAATTAGACTTCAAATCACCTGCATAATATAACCTTATAAGTTATGGCCCTAATGGCAAGGATGATCATAGGCAATCGCTTGATGTATAACAGGCGCATTGGCGGTGATATTTGGGACTGAGATGATGAAGCGATTAAGTAATTGGGGAAAATTGTCTTGTGGGCTTATATTTGTTCTTGTGTTATATATTGCGATGGTGACCAAAACGGCATTGGAAAGAGCCTATACGGCGGGAACCTATGTACAGCATGAAGCGGTATGTAGAGATCTCAAAATATATGCTTCCAAACATGATGGTAGAATACCACGAACACTTTCCGAAGCTGTTGATTTTGAGAAATGGAAAGCTCCCGTGCCAATCGAGTACAATCCAGACGCCTGGGAAAGCTCTCAAGAAGTACTGTTGAGTACAGGTAAAACCTGGATATCGTCAAGCGTAATAACCTATGGCGACTGTCAAATAATTTCATTGGAAGATTGACTCGGGAACGGGTAAACTCGATTGTTATGAGCGTACTATTAGTGAATTCCAGGGGTCTGGACAGTTAAGGAGCAAAAAAGCCATGTTTTCATCGTCGGTAAGGATTTTTTTGGCAGTCGTAATATTTGTTATTTCTATTGGCGTGGTTTTGAACGCGGAGGTATCGATTGGGGAGTCAAATAACAGGTTAGCTATAGAAAATAGTATAGTTAGACTTGAGTACGACCTGTCCGGAGGTCGATACGATGCGATCGATAAGCGGTACAATACCGTTTGCGTACAAGACGGCTACTTTCAAGTCGATGATTACCCGAGCACGGCGTCGGGCCTTGTGCATAGCTGGGAAGGCAAAACGGTTTCAGATAAGCTCGGCGAAGGAAAAGCGATCACCATTAAGAGCAGTAAGCCAACCCAGCCGAGGCTTATATTTGAAATAACCTTGTACGAAGGCAAAGGCATTATTGTTTTTGGCGGCGGGATCGAGAACACAACGGATAATCCTGTTCGACTCAAGCAAATCAAGCCGTTGGCGGGAGGTACGCTTTTTCCAGGGTTTGACATGACAAAAAACTTTCGGTTGATGGACGGCAACTGTGGAGGCGAACCGCTGGAATGGGGAGTGACAAGATATACCGCAGTCCACAAAAGTAATTATCTTAATTCGCGTAATAATCTGCTAATGACCTTTGGCGAAGATGAAACACGCCGATCGTTGGTTATGGGCGGCCTGACGTATCATGATTATGAGAAGTTCGCCACCGTTGGCCAACCGCGCAAACTGGAGTTGTCGTCAGAGGTGGGTGGGGAAAAGTCGCTGGCGTGCTATCTGAATTTGCCGGATGACAAAACCGATAACGCATCGAGTGGTGAGTCACTATGTCTGGTGAAGGGTGATGGAAAGAAGGTCTTCAGTTCTTTCCACTCCTACAAAGCGTTTTGTGGTGATGAGATCACGACGGCCGCAGCCGGGGAGGATGGTGTTATCCTGGAAGCTTCCGGCCTAGACGCGAAAACCAGATATTACCTGGGATTTTGCTGGTGGCATACGGATGAGGAAGACCGAATTCAATCGGTAACAGTGGATAGTGGCGAAGATACGAAAAAGTTTGTTCTACTGGACAAGAAGACTGTGCCTATGTGGAACAATAAAAAGAAAATTCCCGCGGAACAAGTTGAACTTCCGATCCCTGCCAAAACCTACGCTTCCGGTAAGATGAGGATTCTGTTCGAAAGCCAGGCCGATACCGATAAACCTTTGCCGGTTGTTGTCAGCGAGGTGTGGCTGCGTAAAGGGACAGGGGCGCCTTTGCTGCCGTCGGAATTGACGCCGGTTAACGAAACACTGCGGCCCCGTCACAAAATGACCGGTGAACTGTATGCCCAGGATCCGGTGGGTAAACTGGTTGACCCTGGAGTATATTATCTGCCGAAGGATCGATTTTACGTTGATTTTGTCACCGGCAATCCATTCGATAATCTGGAACAATACGGCCGGTGTATTCGACTGGCTCAAGAGATCGAATTGAATATGTACGATTTTCCAACCGTATGTCTGTGGTATGCTAATCACCCTGGTTACGGCGGCGGCAAGATTATGAATGATACGGTCGGAGCGGTGGCTGAGATAGAAGCAATCGCCAAAAGCGGTTTTTTGAAATACTCTCGTGCGGCAGTGCGACTGGTGCCCGATTGCTACACCAAAAATAATCAGCAGGGCTGGTGGGATGATGAGCATTTTCAGAAGCACGGCAGCACGAATCTGGGGGATTTCGAAGGCGGTACATATAAGGCGCCCTACGAAACGTCGGAGAAATGGGGCAAGGCGATTACCGAACGCGGCGGTATCCCGCTGACATATTGCCAGACAGGTTTTCGCTCGGAAGACTACGCGCATGCATTTCCGGAGCACATGCTGTTCAATAAAAGCGTGGCCTGGCGGAATGAATCTAATAAACGCCCGCTGGACGATGACGAGTTCTGGGGAAATGCCTGGCGAAAGAATTTTCAGGTCTGGGGGTATGATTATACAGATCCCGACTTTATCAAACATATACGGGAGGTGTACAAGAGTTTTCGAGCTGGTGGGATTAAGGGATTGATGTTTGATTACCCGGCTACCGGCTGGCCTTACGACGGAGGTATGGAAGACAAATATGCTACAACGGCCCAGGCATACCGGAATATCTATACGCTGGCCTATGAGGGACTGGGGCCGGAATGCTATTTAGATGAGCGCAATATGGAGCGAGGCTCGGATATTACTCTTGGCTTGGTGGCTTCCCAGCGTACGGAAAATGACACCGACCTGATTAGCCCGGGCGTGGTCACACGATGCGGGCTGCGCTGGTACAAGAACCGGGTGGTGGTTAATTACGACACGGATTCGAAGAATATAGCTCGGCTTCAGGAAAATCGCGATGTGGTACGCAACCTGTTAACCATGTCCTACGTTACCACGGGCCGATTACTGCTGGCTAACAGTTTCACGCAATTGAAGCCGGGAATTATACATGACCTGACTCGAATATACCCGTTCCACGTGACGGCGAGAACGGCTCGGCCGGTCGATGCGTTTACGGAGAAATATCCCCGGATATATGACTTTGAAGTATCCCCGGCGTGGCATCAATTGACTTTATATAATACTGAGTATGAAAACAAAATGGACATCGACATAACCCTTGCCGGCAATACCGCAGAAGGCGGTCTGGGATTGAACCCTAATAAGGAATATTATGTGTATGATTTCTGGAACGATGCCTTCGTCGGTAAAATCAGCGGGAACAACAAACTTTCACAACAATTACGGCCTGGAGAGGCCCGCATGATCTCTATACATGAAGCCAGGGAACATCCTCAATTCATTTCCACAAATCGCCATATTATGCAAGGCTATGTCGATCTGGTCCAGATTGAATGGTTCCCAGGACGAAATATTTTGAGAGGGATCAGTAAAATTACAGGAGATGACCCCTACGTGATCACCGTAGCCGCAAATGGTTATGTAGCAAAAACCGCCGAAGTCAATGACCCGGACACCAAAGCAGTACTCGAAAATACCGATAGCGGACTGGTGAAATTGACCCTGACACGATCTAAAAATGCCATTGTGGAATGGACCGTCAAGTTTTAATAAAGTGGTTCTCGTCAAAAGTGCGAAATTGCACTTTTACTACCCGGCATTTTTGTTCAGTATGGGTATATGCGGGGTTATAATAAGAAAACGGGGAAACTCAATCGTTGTGAGTATAAGAGTAACCGTTAGGAAGAATTTTTAACAATAACGGAAAGGTCAGGGCCATGGCCAAAAGAAGCTTTAATTGGAAATTTGCGATTGTTTTTGTTTTGGGGGTTGGTGTACTTGGCGTTACTGCCTATGCGTTACGCCAGTGGAACCGGAGCAATCGGGCGACGAATGCTCTTGAGTTGGGTAATAAGGCATACGAAGATGGAAACTGGGAAGAAGCGGCCGGGAATTTGGGTCGTTATATTGCTGTTATGCCTGGTGATGTATCGATATTACTTAAGTATGCAGATTCTCAGCTCAACATCAGGCCTTTGAAGTCCAACAATATTCAACAGGCTATAGGTGCCTACAGGCAAATCCTGAGGACTGACAAAGGTAACTGTGAAGCTATAGAAAGACTCATTGAAATATATTTGGAAATGAATGCCCCAGGTGAGGCTGAGTTTATCGCGAGCGAATTTCTCAAAACAAGTGAAAGCCTTGAAATACGCAGGATGTTGGGGGTGGTGCTTGCCCGACAGAGGAAATTTAAGGAGTCGGCAACGGAATTGACCGGCATCATTGAAAGATTCCCTGAAGAAGTTTTGGCTTATGAAGTTTTGGGTCGGCTGGCGGAGCAACGCCCGGAAGATATTCCTTTTCCCGGCGAACATTGGTTTAACGAAGCGGTGAGGAATAATCCTGAATCGGCGCAAGCGTATATTGTACGCGCTTCTTATTATTTGAGGCACAATGATCGAGACAGTGCGTTAGCTGATTTAGTGCGTGCTGAGGGATTGGGCTTATCCGATCCACTTATAAAACTGCGTCTGGCCAACGAATACATAAATTTGGGCGATTTCGAGAAAGCAAAGCTTTACCTGGCTGACGTGCAGAGAGAAAATCCCGAGGCCCCGGCTTTGTGGCAAACCTGGGCGCAGTTTGCCCTGCGATCAGGGTCGAAACCAGAGATGTTACGGGTTGCCCAGGATGGGTTAACATCGCTTGCAACCAAGAAGTGGGATTTCATGCCGACCGCGATTGATTTGTTCATTGAGGCGGGTGAATATGACCAGGCAAATGGTTACATAAATGAGCTGCGTAAGAAAGAAGTGATCCCGGCAATATTGGCTTATTATGAGGGGATCATTGCTTATCATAAGGATCAGGACTATGAAGCGATAGATCACTGGCAGAAGGCATTAGAGCTAGGTGACAGGTCGTTGAAGCTTCGAATGGTATTTGCGGAGGCTTTGAACAAAGTGGGTAACATTCAGGAAGCTCTTCGGCAGTTGCGCAGCCTGGTTTCCGAACAGCCCGATTCTTTTCAAGGGCATTTGAGATATGCCAAATTGTTGGCTCAAGCGGGGGAATGGACGGATGCGGTCGAACAAGCCCGTCTGGCCAGTCAAATCATTCCGGGCAGCCTTGAGGCGGCTTTACTGAACGTTCAGGCGCGAATGCAAATACTGCAACAGAGTGGAATCGGTTATGACGATCCGGAGTGGAAAATAGTAGGAAACAAATTGGCGCAGTTGGATCAGGCCAGTCAAGGTGCCCTGGGGGTAAAACTGGCTAAATTTCAACTGGCGATGCTTACTGAGCAGGATGAAGAAGCGGCGAATTTATTGGAGGATATGAAGAAAACGTATTCTTCGAGCATAGATGTGGCCCTGGCGGAAGTCAGACTATTGCACAAACAAAACAAACCGGATGAAGTCAAAACAAGATTGCGAGGAATCGTCAATGATCATCCTCAAGAGATTACTCCGGTCAAATCACTGGCGATGATACTGGCCGGCGAGGACAAATTGGAGGAATGCGAAAAGCTAATCAGTGATGCGTTAACCCGCATTAAGCATTCCCAAACGCAGCGGGAACTGGGTGTTTTACTTGCTGATTTGTATCGCTCCTGCGACAAGAAAGATGAGGCGTACAAGGTATTAAAGGTTTTGGCCCAGAAGTTACCGCAGGATATCTCGATAAAGCGGCAGTTGCTAAGATGTGAACAGGTCACGGGGAGCGTTTCCGAGGCCCAGGAGCTTGTGGACAGGATTAAGGAGCTGGAAGGGCAGGATGGCTGGCAGTGGCGCTATGAGCAGTCGAAACTCTGGTTAAACAGCAGCGACGTTCAAACCAATCACTCTAAAGGTGTCTCGCTTCTGGAAGAGAATCTCCAGGCCAATCCGGATGATAACACCAGCCGAATGCTCCTGGCGGGGGCCTATGAGCAGTCTGATGACCTGCAATTGGCGATTTCCACTTATCGCCAGGCCTATAATCGTTCTCCGCAGGATCTGGCTGTGATCATTCCTACGGTTGCCGCTCTTAACAAGGCCAAAGATTTCGGCGAAGCAAACGAGATATTAAATCGCGTAGCTCGACAAAAACTATACCACCCGATTTTATCGAGTTTGAGATTTCAAAGTCATATAGGTCTGGGTGAAGTTGATTCGGGTATAAGCATTTTGGAGGATTTGTTGAAGGATAACCCGGATAATCAGCAAATTCAACTCCAGATAGCGTTATTGAAAATGAGGCAGGATAAACTTGATGAGGCAGAGATTCTATTAAGCAAATTGCGGTCTGACGATTCGGATTCTTTGGCTGTACTGGTCGCACTTACCGAATTGTACGTTAAACAAGGCAAATCCCAAACGGCAATAGAGCTGGGCAACGAACTTGTGGAAAAACAAAATGATGCATCCGCTTTTCTTATTCGTGCTCGAACATTTGCCATGTTAGAAAAAGCTGACCAGGCAGAAGGAGACTTCAAGCATGCTGCCGCTATTGCCCCCGATGATCTTAGTGTCTGGGTCAGTACCTGCAACTTTTATCGATCTCAGGGAAAGGTTGATGAAGCCGTGGGCGCAATCGAGAAAGCCCTGTCCCTGGAAGCCGGCAACCCCAACGTACAAAAGCTCGCTATTAGCCTGCTATTAAACTCGCAGGATCCCGACAGGGCCAGCCGTGGGAAAACCATCCTCGAAGAGGCTTTAGTCGCCAACCCTGATGATGTGGAGCTGCGTTTTCATAAGGCACAGACTCTGCTGGCTACGGGGACGCAACCAGCTATCGAACAGGCCACAGATATTCTGGAGGAGATATCCGAGGATCAACCGAAGTTCGCCCAGGCCTGGCGGCTCCTTGGCGAGATAGCCTTACAGCAAGGTCAACCAGGGAAAGCCATAGACTTGGCTTTAAAAGGTCTTGTTTTCTTGCCCAGTAATAAAGACTTGCTGCTTTTGAAGGCGCAGGCCGAATGGGTGCGGTCGCCGGCTTTGGCAATTTCCACAATTAACACATTAAAGGAACTTTATCCGGGTGATACGGATATCACATTATATCTTGCCCATACGTACCTGGCAGCAGACAATGCTCCAAAGGCGATCTCGGTGCTTGAGGAAGGACTGAGTTCTTGTGAGGAAACTGATCGCAAAAGACTTGGCGTCGCCATGGCCATGGCCATGTACAAGAACGGCGACAGGGAAGCAGCTCTAAAACAATTGGATTTGCTTTATGAATCTGCGCCGGACGATGCGAATCCATTGCTAGCCCAGACCAGACTGCTTCGTGACGATCTCAGATGGGAAGAACTAAAAGACAAAGTTGTCCAATGGTATGATACGTTCCCAAAGGGGGCTGAGTTATTAATCTCTGTTTCCAGGGAACTGACGGCGTCCGAAGCAGTTGAGGCCAAAAAAATGGCTGAAGATACATTGCGGCTGGTGTTGGCTAAAAATCCCGATAACATCGAGGCCATGCAAACCCTGGCAACTTTTTTGCAGTTTATGAATCGTAGTGACGAATCAGTGGAACTTTATCGTAAACTTCTTACTCTTGTGCCTGAGAATGTTGTTGCCACCAACAACCTGGCGTGGATATTGTGCGAAAAGCAGGGTAAATACCAGCAGGCTCTGGAGTTGGCCCAGCGGGGTTTGGGGCGTGATCCGAGGTATCTCGACCTTATCGATACCCGTGGAGTGGCGTATTATCGACTGGGTGAATATGAGAAAGCCGTGCTGGATTTCAATAAATGTGTTGGGCTGTATCCAGCACAGGTTCCCGGTATTGTTGGGTCATATTTTCACCTTGGCAGAGCTCAGGCACGGCTCGGTCAAAAACATGAAGCCCTCAAGAATCTGGAACAAGCATTAGAATTAAATCAAAAAATCGGCGGATTATCCAAAGCGGATGTCGATGAAGCTCATCATTTGTGTGATGAATTGTCGCAGGGAGTTTGATTATGTCACAATTACCACGTCCTATAAATAATTTTATTGACCAAGAGCGAAATTATGATCTGCCCCAGGCAGTTTTGCTTACTGAAAAGCAGTGGTCATACGTAAAAAGACGCTATAACATGACACACAGAGAATTTCAGATCGCGAAGCTGGTCTGCCAGGGTTTTAACAACGAAGAAATCGCTGAGGAATTGAGCATAATGCATGGTACGGTAAAGACCCATATCCGTAATATCTACCGAAAGACCTGGGTGCATAACAAGATTTCAATGCTCCTGAGGTTTGTCGAAGATGCAAAAAATTTTTGATCCGATTATATCCACCTCTTATTTTTCACCTGTCAACTCTTAATCTTTTTACGACCCCATACTGAATTTTGTTTTTTCCCTTCCTTGAACACCCGCCTTGGCACACCGATTGCCGATCAAACGTATGACTCAACCAAAGATGGACGTGGTGTAACTACTTTAATACCAAACAGTTAGGTGTTCTGTCCGGGTCTTTCGCCATCTATACGACCATAACGGTCGTTTTTTTTGCCTAAAGTTTAATTTTTATCGGACGTTGCATTTTTTTTACAAATTTCCGATTTTTAAGTTGACCTGTGTTGCCAAACCGGCTATGATAATCTTTAGTCTAGGGAGGTATGATAATGCCGTTGAGATTGGTTTTTGCGGAGATTTAGGAGAGTTTAGTAAAAGTTTATAAGTGATAGTGAAGCGCGGAAGGGAGAAAACTCACTGATCCACTTCCTTCGCTTTATGTCTCTTGAGGGTATTTGTGCGGACAGGGTGCATAGAGAGGCGATTTGCATACTTGGGAAGAATTGCGTCTCTATAAATGATTGGAAGTGGAGAAAACTTGACGGTTCGAGTGCAAAGACAATTTTTGTCTGCTGCGATAGTGACGTTGTCGCTATGTGCCGCTGTATTTGCAGCGCCGAGTGGTGTTGTATGCAGTCTAAGTGGACGAGCGGGTGCGGTAAGCGGCAGTTACGTTGATACTAAGGTATCAACGCCGGCTGGCGATGCTAGGGGCCGTTTGTTTGTTGAAGCGTCTGGGGCAGCAGCGGGCAACCTGATTGGTTCCAGCATTTGCGAACTTGCTCAACCAGCTAATCCTGCCTGGGCTGAGGCCGCCCGGGTGTTTTTCCAGCCGCCTGATGTTTCTGTCCGGTCCGTCGGATCACAAAGCGATCACGTCAAGAACCTGCCAGCCATACCTGGTGCCGTTTTAATGGGTATAGTTGGTTTCCTGTGCGTTTCACTGGTGCGGGACCGTAAGGCTTGGGTATCGGTGTTTGTGGGGATTATAGTTCTAAGCCAAGCCGGCGTTAAGACTTTACCCAAATTAACAGCCCACCTGGCCCGAGGTAAGTTAAACGATAAGCAAGCTGCCATCGTAGCTGCCAATCCAATTCGCTTTGACCATTCTTTCGACTGGCTCAATGACCTTGAAGACCGGCAGTATGTGGGCTTGCTGCACCGTCTGGCCGGTTCTCCTGACGGCGACAGTGCATTTGGCAATATCATTGGGGAGGCAAATCGCGGGAAAACTGAGCGAAAGTTATCGGACGGAGGTTTTCTATTCGCGAGCCAGGATAAAATATCCTCACAACCGGCTATCATACCTGTTCAATGCAGTTTCAATCCGCTTGCCGGCAATTTATCTAAGCGGATCATATCTTTTATTTGCTTTTCACCCGCATTCATTTTCAACAATCTGGGCCGCGGTCCCCCTATCCTGGCCTGAAAAGTTTTTCAAACTTGAGAGCGTATTCGCGAAACACTCTTAAGGCCCTTATCGTTTTTTGGATTAAATTAAAAACTTTTGTTCTTTAGGAAATAAAAAGAGATAAAAATCATGAAAAAGTTAATTATTTTAGTATCGATGTTAATGTTGGCTAACGCGGCAAATGCCGGTTATACGTACACTCTTGCTCCTTCCGATTTGAAAACGGCATTTGGCGATAACGGATTGGCGCACCAGTATTATTACACCTGGGGAATTGACTTAGCAAGTCAAGGATACAGTGGCCAAAACATTACATCTGCAACGCTGGATATCACTCGGATATACAACTGGAATAACGATTCGAATGTGTTGTATATTCACATGTTAGATCCGTCTACAGCAGGACTTAGTCGAACGCGGGACAACAACCGTGGTGAGTATGATGACTTTGCAGGGAAACTGTATATTGCCGCAGTAGAAGATCTTACTACGGATCCCGTAAGTCTTTCATACGACCTTGGACCACTATTGACCAATCTAAATACATATGCATTAGATAAAATAGTTGGTATTGGCCTCGACCCTGACTGCCACTACTGGTTTGATAAGATTTCGCTCACCCTTGAAACCAGAGCAATCCCGGCTCCAGGCGCGATTTTACTGGGTAGTATTGGTGTGGGCATTGTCGGCTGGTTGCGAAGGCGCAGAACTCTGTAGATTTTGTTGCGTATGTGTGTATAGAAAATCAATTAAATAGTTGATTGTAAGATGAGTAGCTTGTGTCGGTAGCAGGAGGTTTACGCCGTAAGGTGGTTACCCTTCCTGCTGCCGTAACGGCTATTTAAAAAGAAGAACGTTTATAAGGAGAAAGTTGTGAAAGTTTTTAAAATACTAATTATGCTGTTTGTTGCCTTGGCGTTTCCGATGAGCCAGCGGTTGCTCGCTACGCCGACATTTCAGGTTTATATCGACGGCGCCACTGCTGGGGACTATTTCGGGGACCAGGACACATGGTTCGCGACGGATTCCTCTTTCAACTTAATTGTTGTTGGTGCTTATGGTCCCAGGACAATTTCGCTGAGCGAGGTTACGTTACTACTTTCCGTGCCGCACGGTGAAACCGGAACGATTGCCATTAACGGCGGTGCCAATTTACTGACCGCGCCAACGGCGACAGGTACCCCCCCTGGGGTTTATAATCCCGACGAGTTCGCCGATATAGACCCGCTCGGACTTGGCGGGCCAAGTGGCTATAGTGATAAGTCGTTCCTCCCGGAAGGCGTAACTTTCAATAACCACTATCCGCTACAAGAAGATATCTCTGACTTCGTGATTTACAGCCTGCCGGATTTCGACGATTTGGGGGCGATCCACAACTATGATGCGGATAATGGAGGAAGCATCACAGTAAATGGCCACGGTGAGGAAAAGGTCTTTGGCGTTACTGTAACCGGCTTCTCCCAGGTACATATTGATGCTTATGGCTATGAGACTACCAGTTTAGTAAAAATGTTTAAGAATACCTGGGACATTAATCCGGGATCACATGATTCCACTTACACTTACGCCATTCCTGCGCCGGGCGCTGTTTTGCTGGGCGGTATTGGTGTGGGCATTGTCGGCTGGCTACGCCGACGCAGAACTCTGTAAATAAACAGCGAAATCTAATCATGGCAGAGGATAATATTCTTTACCTTTGAGAGACTTGAAGGTGATGATTATGAAGAAGATGCATACGAAAAAAGGAGTTCTTTGCTTCAGTATTTTTGTCTTGGGCTTTTGCTCGGCAAGTGCAATGGCAAGTTTCGATGGTGGTTCTTTCATGTGGAACGGTAACGAACTTAACGCGGTTGCCCAGGTTACCCTGACTCGATACCCTAATTCGAGTAACGGGGGTGCGTTTTGGGTAAACCTGTACAATGGGTCACTTGCTCCCTCGATTTACAGTAGCGAAAGTCCGGTCAGCGAGAAAATATACACCACATTTTGCGTTGAAAGTTCCATTACTTTTGTGGCAGGCAATATGTATTGGGCAAGTATCGATAAAAACGCATACTCAGGCGGTGATGGTACCACGCTTGCTGGAGATCCGATTAGTGATGTTACGGAGTGGATTTACGACCGGTGGCGAAGTGGCAACCCCGATGGGTGGAGTCAGTACGATATCAGCCGTGGAATTTGGTGGGCCGAAGGCGAAAGTGGAGGAAGCAAGAATTCTGTGGTCAATGATGCTCTGGAAGCTCTTAATTACAATGTGAGTAAGCCCGGCATGCTGAATAATGCCAGCCATACCTATGCTCTCAACATGTGGAAAGTGGAGTTGTGCAATAACGCCTGGGTTGGCGTAGATAAGCAGAGTCAGCTTATCACTATTATTCCCGCTCCCGGTGCGATTATGCTGGGTAGTATTGGCGTTGGTCTCGTCGGTTGGCTGCGCAGGCGTAGAATGCTGTAATCTGAATGTTGAAAAAGCTCAAAGAAAGAGATAATTACATTTGACGTCCCCTGATTTTATATCGAGGGCTGGTGGTTATTCTTTCTGCCAGAGCCAATTTTCGGCAAAGATATTGAGATCGTCTATACCCACCCCGCCACTGTTATCCAGGTCTTCGATACAACTCTGTCCCAGCATCCATTTGCCGGCCAAATCCGAGAAATCGCCAAGGTTTACGTTTCCACTAATGTCGAAATCGCCTGGATTGCCGTTCATACTTGCCTGTATCACCCCGCCGTAGGCGCCTATATTAACGCGTTTACCGTGTGTTTGGCCAGGGTTCACCGCTCCAGTCACAGGTGGGATCACCCATATCGATGCAGGGGCTGGTAGTTGAATCTGATACCCAGTCCTGAATGCCGGGATCCCATCGTCCGGCGGTGCTTTTCAGATGAAAGTCCCATAAATCAGCGTCACCACCGGGATCAAACGAGGCAAAGTTGGGATCAACGTCAATATTGCTCTCGCTATCCCAGATAAGATTGCAGTTCGAATCAATAGAAATTCCACTTTGTTCTCCCTGGACGTTGCTATAGCTGACCGATGCACTGCTTCCCTGTGATGTGCTGCCCAGATACAGCAGGGCTATCTGATTGCTCGCCTGATATGTTGCTTCGTTAGCCCAAAAAATGCTGTTCTTAACAATCGCGGCACTACCCCTCAGGCAAATAGCACCGCCTATATCTTCTGATGAGTTTTTCACTACGGTACAATTGACAAGGTATCCCTTATGATACAATTGATAACTGTGGGACTGCTGCCGTTGCAGTAAATACCCGCGCCGGAGGCTCCTGTAAAACCATTTCTTATGGTAATACCTGCGATAACACATTTTGGACCTTCGCCGCTGTGCAAATAGAAACCACGGCCTGCCTGGCCGGGATCGATAATCGTAGCAGCTACAATACCGGGATCGTTGGGGTCTGTACTACGGATGGTGACAGCCAAGCCCGCCGGGTCGAGGTTGTAGTTATCAGTACCGGTGTAAATACCAGTTTGTATCTCTATAGTATCGTCGTGGTTGGCGTCATCGATAGCATCCTGAATCCACCGGAATGGGTCGCCGGCAGTTCCGGTTCCTGGGTCATTTGGGCTCCCGGCATCGACATAGATCACCTCTGCCATGCAGATGCCCGCCAGTCCCAGAACCAGGGAAAAAATTAGTTTAGCCACTTCGTAGTTCTCCTTTCTCGCTGAGAGGTTGGGCTCGCCAATCTCCGATTCCATCCCACCACATCATAATATAGTCAACCATCTGTGTTTCTTTGTGTTTTTGTTTGTATCGCCCCATCGTCATTTCATGGAGCTGCTGCATGCTGTTCAACCCGCCGATTTGCCAGGCTTTCACACCGATATCCACCACTTCATATTCTCTTTTTTCCAAGTTTGTTGCATTGCCCGAAACCAGTTCGAGAAGTTTTTGGGAAAATGGTTCCAGTATTTTCTGGTGTTCGCTGCGCAATATCTTTTCATCAGCTTCCAGCTTTTCCAGTAAAAGTTGTTTTTCCCGTTGCTGTTTTTCCCGCAGTACCCGAACACGTTCCAGGCGTTTTTTGCGATGCTGCCGGCTGACGGGCAGAAAGTTTTCTATTACGCCAATGGCTGGGTCAATAATTATCCAAACCAGAAATGTCGCCCCCATTGATCCGTATGCCACCCCCAGCAGGCATTGGGTAATATCTTTCATACCGATTACACCTGCTATCCCAGCCAGACCACCCAAAAAGGGACTTATCCCATAGAACACCATGTAATAATCTGTGCTGGTCAGCGGGTGTTCCTGCTGGATTATCTGACTCCTGGTGGCTCCGCGGAAAATCGCAAACAAATACAGGCTCACCAGCAGTAAGATCAGCACAGCAGAATGGCCCGATAATGAAAAAATCACCCACCATCCGACACCGGCCTGGCGCAGGGCCAGGATCAGGACATAACCGACACATAAGGCAAACCAACCAGTGCTGAGAATGTGAATTAGTTTTAGAATCTGTCGTTTGCGCATCGATATATACCCAGATTCGGGGAAAATCAACCGTTGTTACAACCTCAATCATTATACGGTCTAACTGCCGCCGGGGCCATATTATTTATACCAGTTTTTGTCGGACCGGTTTGTGCTGAGCCGATGGTATTATGTTAACTCATTGAGAAAGCATAAGTTAAATACAAATTCCTATACGCTTAAATTAAAGCACACCTTTTCAACATTATCGGCTGAAGCTTGGCGCAAAGTCATAAAAAAAGACGTTGTTGATGGTTGCTGATATAGACCTTGCGGCAGTGTTTACAAGGGGTATAATCAGCTCGGCTGTAAATTTGCTCTGGATGTTAAACCGTGTTGTACCGTATGCAAAGATAAGGAGATGTGCAAAAATGGTTATCGGCCGGTCATAAAAGGAGGTGGCATAGCCACTTTTTATGTTCCATAAGATTGGCAAAGGGCCGCTCCCGTCGGTCGCTCGCTGGAATGGTAAAATCACGAAATTAGAGAAGTTTTAGCATAGGAGAAAAATTATGCGTTTAATGTCTTTTTTTGTGTTTGGCCTTTTGTGCGCAGGTGTTGTGGCTGCTCAGGGAGGGGACGACGGTCAAACCCATCTGTTTTCTGTTCAAGATATGCTGGCGATGGATCGAATCTCCGATCCTCATGTTTCACCGGACGGCCGGTGGATTGTCTTTACGCTACGTCAGAGCGACCTTGAGGAGAATTGCGGCCGGACCGATCTTTGGCTGGTTCGTGCGGATGGGACGGACCTGCGGCGGCTGACGAGCCATCAGGCCGGCGACAATAGTCCCTGTTGGGCGCCTGACAGCAAGTCGGTATTGTTTCTTTCGAGCCGCAGCGGATCTTCCCAACTCTGGCACATACGCATCGATGGCGGTGAGGCCAGGCAGATCACGAAGTTGCCTCTTGACGTAGCGAATTTAATTGTCTCACCCGACGGGGAATACGTTTGCTTCAGCATGGATGTTTTTCCCGACTGCGATACCATGGAAGATACCAAAAACAGGCTCGACGAAATCGATAAGAGAAAAACGAGCGGCCGAATTTATGATCGCATATTTATTCGCCATTGGGATACCTGGAAGGACGGTCGTCGTTCGCATTTGTTTGTCATGCCTGCCGCCGGTGGTGACGTGGTAGATGTGATGGCCGGTATGGATGCCGATGCTCCTTCCAAACCGTTTGGCGGTACGGAGGAGGTGACGTTTACTCCGGATTCGAAAGAGATTGTTTTTTCCGCACGTGACGTGGGACGTCAGGAGCCGTGGTCAACAGATTTCGATCTTTATCGGACGCCAATTGACGGATTGAGCCGGCCCAGATGCCTGACAGAAAAAAACCAGGCCTGGGATACCAATCCGGTCTTTTCGCCCGACGGCGGAACCCTGGCGTATTTGGCTATGGCCATGCCGGGTTATGAATCGGACCGTTTCCGCATTGTGCTGTATTCGTGGCCAAACGGCAGCGAACGGGTTTTGACGGAAGATTGGGATTACAATCCATCGTCGATTTGCTTTTCGCCGGACGGCAGGACAATCTACACCACCGCTGAGAATCTGGGTCAAAAGTCGATGTTTGCCGTTGATGTAGATACTGGCAAGGTTCGCACCATAGTAAAAGATGGTTATGTCGGCTCAGTCGCCGTAGCAGGTGAACGAATTATTTACGGCCTGGATAACCTTCAATCGCCGGTGGAACTGTATTCGGTTAGGACTGACGGAGGTGATGTGCGCACTATCACGCGGATCAACGCTGAAAAGATCGCTGCCGCCCGGATGGGCCGGTACGAACAGTTCACTTTCAAGGGATGGAACGATCAGACGGTTTATTGCTATGTGGTCAAACCCGCGGATTTTGATTCCAACAATAAATATCCTGTGGCTTTTCTGATCCACGGCGGCCCTGAGAGTTCGTTCGGAAACCATTTCCACTATCGCTGGAATCCACAGGCATACGCTGGAGCGGGTTATGCGTCGGTCATGGTTGATTTTCACGGTTCGACTGGTTATGGGCAGGCGTTTACCGATTCCATACGAGGCGACTGGGGCGGCAAACCACTGGAAGACCTGCAAAAGGGTTTGGCTGCGGCGTTAAAGCGGTATACATGGATGGATTCCGAGAGGGTGGGCGCGTTGGGCGCTTCGTTCGGCGGTTATATGATTAACTGGATCGAGGGCAATTGGCCCGATCGTTTTCGATGTCTGGTAAATCACGACGGCAATCTCGATGAGCGCATGGCTTATTTCGATACTGAAGAGCTTTGGTTTTCCGAATGGGACCACGTTGGAATGCCCTGGACTAATCCCCAGGCGTACGAAAAGCACAATCCGGTAAATTATGTTAAAAACTGGAGAACCCCCATGTTGATCATTCACGGGGGCCTGGATTTCAGGGTAGCTGAAACTCAGGGAATCGCTACGTTCAATGCCCTGCAACGGCTGGGTATTGACAGTAAGCTGCTTTACTTTCCAGATGAGAATCATTGGGTGCTCAAGCCGCATAATTCTATTCTGTGGCACGAGACGGTAATTGGTTGGCTGGACCGTTGGCTAAAGCCTTAGATGAGGCCCCCGGTTGTGTTTTTGATTGGCAATTATTCACTTGTAGGCGCGAGGAGCATGATATGAGCAAGGGTTCAAAAGTTATTGTTGGGTTGATTGTTTGCCTGGTGTTTTCGCACAGTCAGGGGTTGGCTCAGATTCGTGAAAGGTCCGAGGTTGCCATTGAGGATACATGGAATCTGCAGGATATTTGTGTCTCGGATGAAGCATGGAACAAAGCCAAACAGGCCCTGTCCGGGCAGTTTGACAAGGTCCTGATGCACAAGGGCAAATTGGCCGATTCGGCGGCTGCTCTGCTGGCTTGCCTGGAGGCTAACAGTCGGATTTCCAAGGAATTTGATCGCCTGTATAGTTACGCCCACATGAAATCCGATGAGGATGTGCGCAATTCGAAATATCTGGGGATGGAGCAGGAGCTTCAGCAGATCATCACCGACTACAGTTCCCAAACATCGTTTGTCGAACCGGAAATTGCCGCCATGGACCAGTCTCAAATTGATGAATCTATCGGGCGGGAACCCGGTTTGAAAGTCTATAAGATGTATCTGTACGACATACAACGTACCAAGGCGCACAGATTGTCCCAAAAGGAAGAAAAAATACTTGCCGAAGCGACTCTGTTGGCCGACGCGCCGGCTTCAATTTATAATGTCTTCAGCAATGCGGAAATGCCTTTCCCGGAAATCACGTTAAGCACCGGCAATACGGTCAAGTTAAACCAGGCAGGATACGGCCGCTATCGCGCTGAACCAAACCGTGGCGATCGGGAAGCCGTCTTTGCGGCGTTCTGGAAGGCATTTAACAGCTTCAAACAGACTTTCGGCACCCAGCTTTACGCCAATGTAAAAAAACACATGTTTTATGCCCGCGCCCGCGGTTACGACTCGTCACTTGGCCTCGCTTTGGATGGAGATAATATCCCAACAGAGATGTATCTGACGCTTATACAAAATGTTCATAACAATCTCGATCTGTTTCATCGGTATCTTAATTTGAAAAAACGAATGCTGGGTGTAGCGCAACTGAAATATTCCGACGTATATGCGCCCGTGGTCAAGAATGTCGATTTGGAATATACTTACGACCAGGCCAAAAAGCTTGTCCTCGATTCGCTCAAACCGTTGGGAAAGGATTATATCCGCGTGGTCGCCCATGCCCTGGAAAACCGATGGATCGATGTCTATCCCACGCAGGGAAAGCGTTCGGGCGCCTATTCCAGCGGCGGGGCCTATGACGTTCATCCATACATTCTTTTGAACTTTACCGGACAATACGATGATGTAAGTACGTTGGCTCATGAACTGGGCCACACGATGCACAGCTATTATTCCAATAAAAATCAACCGTACCCGCTGGCCGATTATTCCACTTTTGTCGCGGAGGTGGCCTCAACCTTCAACGAGGCTCTGCTGATCGACATGATGTTGAAAAAAATCACCGATGACGATACCAGGTTGTCTTTGTTGATGAGCTACCTTGATGGACTGAAGGGAACGATTTTCAGACAAACGCAGTTTGCCGAATTTGAACTGCGTATGCACGAAAAGGCCGAACGCGGCGAACCGCTCACCGGAGATGCTCTTACCGAGCTATACGCTGGAATTATCAGAGAATATTACGGCCACGATAAGGGCATTTGTCATATCGAGGATTTATATACGGTCGAATGGGCCTTTATTCCGCATTTTTATTACAATTTTTACGTGTATCAGTATGCCACCTCTTTTACCGCCTCGACGGCCCTGGCCGAAAAGGTGTTGGCCGGCGAACCCGGCGCCATCGAAAAATATATCGAGTTTATCTCAGCGGGAGGCTCTGACTATCCGATCGACATCCTGAAAAAGGCTGGCGTTGATATGGCCACCGCAGACCCGTTCAATAAAACCATGGCCGCTATGACGCGAACCATGGACGAGATCGAAAAGATTTTAGATAACTAGCGATTTTAGCAAAGTAAAGGTCTTCCTTGCTTTCTTTCATACACGAGTTCATATTATACTAATTATGAAGCATATAGTCGTTAAAAATACCGTGCTGACCCTATGCCTTATATTAAATCATGCGATATTTGCCGCCCACGAAGTTCTCATCGAGGCGGAGAGTTTTCAAGAAAAAGCCGGCTGGAAAGTCGATCAACAATTTACTCATATTGTCGGATCGCCTTATCTGTTAGCCCATGGCTTAGGGGTGCCGGTGGAGAACGCGAAAACACAGGTGAGTTTTCCGGCCCTCGGCGATTACCGCTTATGGGTTCGCACCAAAAACTTGGTGCCGGGCGATTGGCAGGCCCCGGGCCGCTTTGAGATAATGGTTGACGGCAAGACGATTCCAACCGTTTTCGGCACAGAGTCGGGATGGAAATGGCAAAACGGTGGTACGGTTACCATAAACAAGGAGAAATGCTTAATTGAACTAAAGGATCTGACAGGTTTTGAAGGACGATGTGATGCCATTTTCTTTACCACCGATAAAGCTTTTAATCCTCCCAACACCATCGAAACGATGAGAGACTGGCGGAATCGATTGTGCGGGATACCGGCGGTTCCGCAATCAGTCGGCAATTTCGATCTGGTGGTAGTCGGAGGGGGCATAGCCGGTTGTGCGGCTTGCTTAGCGGCCCAACGCCAGGGATTGAAGGTCGCTCTGATCCACGACCGGCCCGTTTTGGGCGGTAATGCCGGCAGTGAAGTTCGGGTTCATACCGAAGGTATTCCTGGCAGGGGGTCTAACATCCTCAAAGGCATAGATACCATACATTGGCCCAACGGCGCGGCCGAAGCCATTGAGGATACCATAAAACGAAAAGAGACCATGGATTCCGCCAGCGGTGTCACACAGTTTTTGAGCTGGCGTGCCTATGCAGCTAACACCAAAGCAAATCGAATTATCAGTGTTGACGCTAAACATATTGAAACGGGCCAAACCAAACGATTTCAGGCCCCCATTTTCATTGATTGCACTGGTGATGGCTGGATTGGCTATTGGGCGGGCGCCGAATACCGCTACGGACGGGAAAGTCGCGACGAGTTTAACGAAAGTTGGGACAAATATGGCGATCTGTGGTCACCGGAAAAACCCGATAATAAGGTCATGGGAGCATCGGTTTTATGGAACACCCACCGAGTAAAGGAGGCAGCTCATTTCCCGCAAGTGCCCTGGGCCATGGATGTTGCCAAAGACAATATCGCCCTTGCTGGCGAATGGTATTGGGAATACTCCTCTGACGACAAACACCAGATCGACGATGCCGAAGAAATTCGAGACCATCTTTTCAGGGCGATCTATGGTTCTTTTTACAATGCCAAAAGAAACCCGGATAATTCGAACATACAACTCCAGTGGATCGCTTTTATCGCCGGCAAAAGGGAGTCCCGCCGACTGATGGGTGACTATATCTATACACTCAAAGACATGACCGAAGGACGATATTTTGCCGATACCGTCGCCGAAGAAACCCGCAACGTCGATATCCATTACCAGAAGAACTTAGCCGCAGGCGACGACAGCAAATATGATTTCCTGGCCAAAGCCATATACAGGAAAACAGATAAATACTACATTCCTTTTCGTTGTTTGTATTCGAAGAACATCGATAACCTGATGATGGCCGGGCGATGTTTCAGTTGTTCACATGTCGGTTTAGGTGGTCCCCGTGTCATGAACACAACCGGCCAAATGGGCCTCGCCACTGGCTTTGCCGCGGCGATTTGTAAAATACATGACACTACCCCCAGGGGCGTATATAAAGAGCATCTCCAGGAACTGCGAACATTGATTGGTTACTTTTCGCGAGAGTGCCAATTTTGAGCGGGCTACGGCCCTGGCGGTACAAGATTCCAGTGAGACGCCGGCGGTACATGGCGGGGATGGTCCGGAATCCAAAACGTTGAAAATATCCTTGAAAGCGGTATGAGAATGGGTATAATAGGCGGGAATTGTTGTTTTGCGGCTGGTTGCGTTAGCCAGTCATTGAGGGATTCGTTCTATGCAGTTCGGAGGATATCGTAATGAAATGTTGTGCACTTTTTGTTGTTTTGGGTTTCACTCTACTCGTTAATTGCGGGTTTGCGATGGAGGATACCCGTGAAATGACCTTCGACAAACGCTATCTGAATATGCCTGTAAGGCATGGCGAGGCCAAGTGGCTCATGAGCGTTATCATCGATGGTGAAAAAGTACGCGAATTCGCAGTAGAACTGTTCGACGAGAAGCCGGATTACTGGGTGTGGCTCGATATCGAGGAGTTTCGCGGCAAAAAAGCTACATTGAAGATTTACTGCCCTTCGGTGGATAAGTCCAAAGTACTGGCGGCGGTCTATCAGGATGACGAAATCAAAGAGGCCGATAGCTTCTATAAGGAAAAGAATCGCCAGCAGTTCCATTTTTCTTCCAGGCGCGGCTGGAATAACGATTCCAACGGCATGGTCTATTACAAAGGCGAGTATCACCTCTTCTACCAGCACAATCCATACTGCTGGAACTGGGGCAACATGACATGGGGTCATGCCGTCAGCAAAGATTGTGTTCACTGGACCGAACTCGGCGACGCGATTCACCCCGATAAGCTGGGTACGATTTTTTCCGGCTCGGCGGTCATAGATCATGGCAATACGGCCGGCTTCCAGACCGGTGATGAAGAGGTTCTCGTCTGTATCTATACCTCCGCCGGCAATACAAGCTTCCTTTCCAAAGACCAACCATTCACACAATCGCTCGCGTACAGCAATGACCGGGGCAGAACATGGAAAAAGTATGAAGGCAATCCCGTTGTCAAACACATTAACGGCGACAATCGCGATCCCAAGGTGATTTGGCATGAGCCGACCAAACGCTGGGTTATGGTTTTGTATCTCGATGAAAGCAAAATGGCTTTTTTAAGTTCCCCCGATCTCAAGAACTGGACCAAACACAGCGAACTGAAATGCTTCCATGAATGTCCCGAACTCTTCCAACTGCCTATCGACGGTGACAAGTCCAAAACCAAGTGGATTCTCTACGGCGCCAGCGGCCAGTATCTCATCGGGGACTTTGACGGCAAGGAATTCAAGAGCGAAACCGAAAGCATTAACTTTCACAACGGCAACTGCTTCTACGCGTCCCAGACCTTTACCAATATGCCCGAATCCGACGGGCGGCGCATCCAGATCGCCTGGGGCCAAATCTACACGCCGTATATGCCGTTTAATCAGTGCATGCTTTTCCCGGTCGAGTTGAAGCTGCGAACCACCGATGAGGGCGTCCGCATGTTCGCCGAACCTATCGATGAGATCAAAAACATACACGGCAAAAAACATATATGGACAAGCGAAATCCTAAAACCCGGCCAAGATATTATCTCCGGTCTGTCAGGTGAACTCTTCCACATTCGCGGCTTTTTCGATGTAGGCTCCACAGCCCAGATGGGCTTTAATATCCGCGGAACCGAAATTCTCTACGACGCCGAAAAAAAACAGATTTCATGCAAAGACAAATCGGCCAAACTCGAACCTAAAAACGGCATGATTGCCCTGGAGATACTCGTTGACCGCAATTCCATCGAGATATTCGCCAACAGCGGGCGTGTGTATATGCCCATGGGCGGCGTCCTGCCCGAAGACAACAAAAAGATCGAGCTGTTCAGCAAAACCACCGAAGTAAAGGTCGCTCTGCTGGAAATCTACGAACTAAACTCGATCTGGAAATAATGTGAGTACCTGATATTGAGTAATAACCCAATAGTCAGAGCTTATTCGGGTACAATATGGCATTGTCGTATTATTTTATTGTTAATCCTAAATCAGGCTCAAGTGCCAATATAGCCGGCGTTCGAGACCTGCGCGACTACCTTCGCAGTGGCGACTGCAAAGTACATCTTGAGTTGACCCGCTCGTTGGAACATGCCGGCGAACTGGCCCATCAGGCCATGGCGGCCGAGGGCCAGGTGGTTGTGGTCGCCGGCGGTGACGGAACTGTCCGTACCGTTGTCGATGCCATGGTCGGCTCGGATTTGCCGATACTTATTATTCCCTGTGGTACGGAGAATCTTCTGGCGTGTGAACTCGGACTGGACGGCCTGCTGGAAACGACCATCCATACCCTTGAACACGGTTTGCTGAGAAATCTCGACCTCGGACAGGCAGATGGTAAGCACTTTATGGCTATTTTGGGGGTCGGGTTCGATGCTGAAGTGGTCAGGCGGGTTCACAGTCAAAGGTCCGGCCATATTACGCCGGCCAGCTATGTTTGGCCGATTTGCCGGACTTTCTGGGAACATCGATTTCCTCATCTTCGCGTCGAAGCTGACGGCCAACTACTGTGTGACGAGCCTGCGATGGTCTTCGTCAGCAACATTTCCCGTTACGCTATCGGGCTGGGTATTTCACGTGCCGCGGATTTTGGCGATGGGATGCTGGATTTGTGTATCTATAAATGTAACAGTCATTTACGCCTTATTTCCCACGCGGCGCAGACGGCTTTTGGTACGTCGGACAAGAACACAATGGTAATCCGCAGGAAATGTCAGAATATCTCGATCAGCAGTCCCAACCCCGGCGTCCGGGTGCAGCTTGACGGCGATCCAGGTCCGTCTTTGCCTTTAGATATCGAGGTTATCCCCACTGCGGTAAAGGTTCTCACACCGCCTCCGCCCGGCCATAATCAGTATCATCCGCCAGTACGTTTCTACCACCTGCGGCGTTGGCTGTTGCGATAGTTCCAAATATCTGTAATATAGCCTAACAGGCTCGTTTGTTTCATTTTTGGCAGGATTTTGGAAATGACTAAAACGGTGACGATTGGCACATCAGAGGTTGACAAGGTCGTGGTCGGCCCAGGAGAGGGGCTGTTTCTAGTTGCCGGTCCCTGTGTGATTGAGAGCAAAGACCTGTGCTTTACGGTGGCTGAGCATCTTAAAGAGCTTACCGGCAAATTGAAGATAGGCTTTGTTTTCAAGGCCAGCTTCGATAAGGCCAATCGTACCAGTGCTGAGAGTTTTCGTGGCCCCGGTATTCAGGAGGGCCTGAGAATTCTCGATCAGGTCCGCAGGGAATTTGCTGTTCCGGTGGTCTCGGATATTCATCTTCCCGAACAGGCAAGTATCTGCGCCGAGGTGCTCGATGTATTGCAGATACCGGCTTTTTTGTGCCGTCAGACCGATTTGGTTGAGGCGGCGGCGCGATGTCAAAAATGCGTTCAGGTAAAAAAGGCCCAGTTCATGGCTCCCTGGGACATGAAAAATGTCATTTCCAAGATCACCGACCAGGGTAATCAGCAGATTATACTGGTCGAGCGTGGCAGTTCCTTCGGCTATAATCGGCTGATATGTGATATGTGTGCCATTACGCAGATGCAGCAATTGGGCTATCCAGTTATTATTGACGCTACCCACTCTACACAGCAGCCCGGCGGATTGGGCACATCTTCGGGCGGCTCTGCCCGGTTAGCCCATATCCTGGCCCGCTCGGCGGTGGCGGCGGGCGCCGACGGGATGTTTATCGAGACCCATCCCGATCCAAAAAAGGCCCTTAGCGACGGCGCCTGTATGGTGCCGCTGGATCAACTCGAAGGACTGCTTAGCTGTTGCCGCAAGATATATGCCTGTTGCCGGTAAACAAAGCTCACCATGAACCGGCAAAAAACACCTTCACTTCTTTTCTAATTCGACCGATGTATTAGTGGGAAATAATGGCTATTTGCCGGCAAGTGTGGGATACTATCGGCCGATAGCGTTTTTGGAGTATTGAGATGCCTCACGGCTATATGGATCTGCTTGAACTGTCCCGATTTCTGGGAGTAGATTTGCGCCGTGTAGATCGCATGGCCCAGCGCGGTGAGATCCCCTGTCAGAAGGTTGCAGGACAACTGCGTTTCAACCGGGCGGAGATTGCCGAATGGCTCCAACGGCAGATGCCGGTGCTGAATCGTGAGAAATTGGCCAATATGGACGCTGGCATTACCTCGAACCGCCAACTCGATCCGGAAGATGCTATCATTGCTCCCTTGCTGCATCCGCAAGCCATTGAACCGTCTTTAGGCGCTCAAACCAAAAACAGCGTTTTGAGGGAGTTGGTGGCAATTGCCCAGAAAACAGAACTACTTTACGATGGCGAATCGCTGTTGGAGGCCCTGATCAGGCGTGAGGAATTATGCAGTACGGCAATGGAAGGCGGTATCGCCTTTCCACATCCCCGCCGTCCGCTGCCATACGCCGTGGCCGAGCCGATACTTGTTATCGCTGTCACTCGTGGAATCGGTTTCGGTGCTCCGGATGGAAGATTGACGGATTTGTTTTTTATGACCTGTTCCCAGGATGATCGTCACCATCTTCACATCCTGGCCCGTCTTTGCCGAATGCTGTACGATGAAAACCTTTCTAATCATTTGCGGCAGGCCGGCACCACCGAGGAGATTATCGAACTGATGCGGAATCGCGAACTGGAGATCATCGCCGATTCGGTGTAGATTTGAAGCCAACAGGCTTTATATTTTTTCTCCGGGTTTGGCGTGTCTGGTAATTTTGAACGCTCGGTTACCGCGGAATTGTCCTATTTTGCCGGCAAATTTGCTTTTGCCTTCCACCTGGAGGATTAAGTCGTGGGAGACTTCCTTGTCTATTTTTAAGACATCGTTTTTATCCATCGCCAAAAGCTCTCTTACTTTGATGGTTGTTTGCCCCAGATAAGCCCTGGTTTTCAGTTTGGCGTAGTTGACATTCTCCTTTAATGAACTGTAATGCTCTTCCTGATCGAGCTTCTTGCTGTAGCTGAACCAATCCTGACTTGCCAGTCGTCCTACCAACGGCTCGATGACATTGAATGGTATGCACAGGCTCATAGACCCGGAGCGGTTACCCATTTTGATTTCAAGTCCGATTACGACGACCACTTCGTTCGGCGCGACGATCTGCACCAGTTGCGGGTTTGATTCGCTTTGGACGACTTCGAATTTAACATCGACGATATTGTTCCATGCCTCGGCCAAAGTCTCCAAAGCACGTTCGATGATACGGTTCGCCAACCGTTGTTCAATTTGCGTCAGCGGCCGCTGCGGTATGTAAAGCTCTGCGCTACTTCCTCCCAGCATCCGGTCGATAATGGGATAGATTATCAGCGGACTGATCTCCAGGCATATCTGGCCTTCCAGTGGTAAAGCGCTTAGCAGTGAAAATGAGGTGGGGGTCGGCAGCGAATAAGTGAATTCCGCATAGGTCAACTGCTCAGTACTGCGTACCCTAACTTCGATAATGGTTCTCAAATAACCGCTCAGGGCCGCCCCAAAATTCCGCGCGAATCGCTCGTGCAGCCCCTCAAAAGCCAGCATCTGATCTTTACTGACTCGTTCCGGTCGTTTGAAATCGTATGTGTGAACATCAGCTTGCTTGCCGGCCTCGTTCAGGTCGGCCGGCCCCAAACCTCGATCCCCATAGGCCCCCGCTTTAATTTCACCCCCGGCTACGGCGCTTAATAAAGCATCTACCTCATCTTGATCGAGAACGTCGGCCATTGAATATATCTCCGTCACTTACTGGTCCGCACAAGGATATTATCGGACATTTCACGGACAGACTTTAGAGAACCTTTAACCTTGGCGGTTTTGTGCTGCTATTTGTCGGCTATTTTCTCCAAATGAAAGCCTATCGTCACTTGTTTTTTGTTTAGTATCTCTATCTGGCCGTAACCTTCAGGCAAATTGTAAATCGGCAGACGGTCGAATTGTAACGATGGTTTCTGCTCGTCTTCTTCGCTAATTTCCAGTATCAGGTGGTATCTTTTGTTGTATTCTTCCAGTGCCTGAGATGTTCCACGGCACTCAATGAGCGAGTATTCGTCGAGGCGTGTGCTGCCGTCGATGACTACCTTGTATTTTCCTTCCAAGGCGTGAGGTTTGATAATTCCCAATCTGGGGTTTCTTATCTTATCCTGCTTAAGATTACCACCTTCGGATAGTTTGACAATTACCTTATTATTCTTTACCCGGTTCAAAGGCGTTACCTCAACCGTAAATTCCGTCTTTGCTTGTATGGCTGCGCGGATCTGTTGTTCGTTGAAGACTATCTTTGCTTCTCCCAAAACGCCGGCGGGCACATAAGCTTCCACCTCTGCAGGGCTGATGCTTTCCGGGTTCAGCTTATCTTTGTTTGGTCCGTAAACGTTTACAGGAAAGGGCTTTAGCACCAATTTGGTTACCCGAAAATACAGGTCCAGATCCTTTGGTTCCGTATCGATAACCTGCAGAAAGCTTTCTCTGTTCCTGGAGTATAACCTATCTACGAGCGATATTACGGGGCTTCGGTAATCCTTGGATTGGTCCTGGGGAATGTAACCTAACTTTTGCACATCCAGCGTTATGCTGGTGGGATAATCCTTGTTTATCGCCTGAATCTTTCCAGTCGGGCCTTTTACTATCAACGTAACTTTTCGGTAAGATTCAGCCTGAGGAATATTATTCTCGTCGAGATATTGTACCAGCAGATCATTGGTATGACTGACCAAGTCGATCGTTACCGACACGGGTATTTCCTCTGTCACTTCCCGCTCGGCGAACACCCAAATCAGGCAGCTTAACACCACCACCAACAACAGTGTTTTGAGCTTTGGCCACATAGCTATGGTTTCTCCATGGAGTTCTTTTTGATGTCTTGTTTCGATTTATCCTTTGGCAAAGCACAGGCGGATTCCATTTCCCGGTCGGTCGAATCGGTTTTGGGCGGCGGTGGCGGTTGTTTGGACTTTTTTGTTGGGACAGACACCATCAGGTCAAGAAGCCGCTGACGTAGTTGCTCCAGGGTCAACAGTCGGGCCAGTTTGCTGTCCACCGCCAGGGAGATCTGACCTGTTTCTTCGCTGACCAGCACCACGGCCGCATCGGTTTCCTTGCTCATACCGATTGCCGCCCGATGTCTGGAACCCAACAGGCGATCATATTCCCCGTGCTCTGCCAGCGGCAGTTGTACCCCCGCCGCCGCTATTTGTCCTCCCCGAATGACCACGGCCATGTCGTGCAGTGGTGATCCAGGCCAAAAAATCGTATTTATCAGTTCGGCGGTAACCTGGGCTTCCAGGCGTGTACCGCCGGCTATCAGATCGCCCAGTCCCACCTCACGTTCCAATACTATCAGTGCTCCTATTTTCGATCGGCTCAGCGTCGCTACCGCATCGACAATCTGTTCTATCACATTGAGCATCTCCGGAGCAACGGTTCGGCCAAAACGAGTTCCTCCCAATCGCATCAGACCCCTGCGCAGTTCCGGCTGAAACGCTATCGCCGCTACCAACAGCACCGAGACCAGGAAAGATTTGAATAGAGAATTGATTCGTTCCAGCTCCAGGCTGCTGGTCAGCAGACTGATGGCCCAGAATCCCAAAAGTAGAAATACTATTCCCTTGAACAGCTTTTCTCCGCCGGTTCCTCGCAAAAAGCGCATCACAGACCAAACCACAAAGCCGATCAACAACAACTCAATCAGCACCGGAATAACGTCGTACGAGTTCCATACATATTGCAGATATCTGATAAAAATCATTTGTCCGTATCCGTTCTGGTCACCAGCTTTTGCCTGACCCGTTCAGTTGCCGTCGAACTCATCGCCCCGAAACGTATGGCCCAGATACGCTTTTCGTACGAGCGGATTTTTTATCAGCTCTTTCGGCTGGCCGTACGCCAGGACTTTCCCCTCATTTATTATATACGCGTGATTGGCGACTTCCAGTGTTCGTTCCACATTGTGATCAGTGATCAAAATACTGAGCCCGTTTTTCTGCAGGCGATAGATTTCTTTTTGCAGGTCCTCCACGGCGATTGGGTCAACTCCGCTGAACGGCTCGTCCAGCAGGATCAGCGATGGGTTCGTCACCAATGCCCTTGCGATCTCCAGTTTTCGTCTTTCGCCGCCGCTGAGCAGCCTGGCCTGCTGACGTCGTACGTTGCTCAGGCCGAATTGATCTACAAGCTCATCGGCCCGTCGGTGGCGATCGCGTCGTGTCAGGCTCATCGTCTCCAGTATCGCCAGCAGATTCTGCTCTACACTCAACCGCTGAAAAACACTGGGCTCCTGCGAAAGATACCCCATCCCGAGGCGAGCACGTCGAAACATCGGCATCCCGGATATATCACGCCCTTCGAAAATTACCTTACCGCCGTCCGGGCTGACCATGCCGATGACTATTCTAAAAGAGGTCGTTTTACCGGCTCCGTTACGACCCAGCAGTCCTACGATTTCCCGATCATGTACTACAATGGAAACCCCATCTACCACCGTGCGCCCTGAATACCTTTTTTTCAGGCCCTGTGTTTCCAATAACACCATTTCCATTGAGACGCACTCCAGGACCGCTGTACTGTCTTATACCCAATTGGTATATTTTTGTCAGAACAAAAAAAGCCCCATTTACCTGAAGCGGCAAATCGGGCTTTGCTTTATTATCAATGCCACCGGGATCAAATCAGGCTCGTGCAATTTCAGTAATCTCCACCTCCAGATATTTTTGTCGATGCCCGATCCGACGCTGTGAATTTTTCCTTCGGCGAAACTGCATCGGATAAAGCTTAGGCCCCTGAGCCCCACCATTGATTTTGCCGACCACCTTCATACCTTCCACCAGTGGCTGACCGACCAGCACCGTCTCATCGTCACGATAGAACAGCACCTGACCGAACTCTATGGCAGTCTGGTCATCTTCCATATCCCGCAACTCCACGCAAACCACGTCACCGGGCTGAACCTTATACTGCTTACCGCCATCTTCTATTATTGCATACACCTTATTCTACTCCTGTTCTGAGCAAAGTATAGTAAACACCCTATTATGCTGTTTTTTCGCCGCTTGGCAAGAGTTTTTTTCGATTTATCCTTTATTTCGGAAATTATTGCGGTTTGTGGTAGAGGCGGACAACCGCCCAAAACCAGCAAAATCTCCACAATATGTTGTTATTAAAGGAGTTAAGTTGCACCAGGTTTTATGATAGGTTGTTCTTGCCCCTGTTCTTATCTACTACCCAGGATTAATATTATATGGACATACAACTTAAAATATGGTTTAATAACCCTTTATAGTGTTAAGAATCACGTCCAGAAACCCGATAGTCGCTACGAGGCAGGAAAAATTGTAAATATAAATAGAAGAAGGAAGAAAGAAAGGCAGGAAAGAAATGAAAAGACAAACAACAATTATTTTGGCCCTGGTAATTTTCTCTGTTCTGGCCCCACTTTGTCTGGCTCAGGCCGCGCCGCCGTTGGCTCGCTACATCGTCCACACAAACGGCGATCCCGCTGTTAATGAGGCCGCACGCCAGGGAGTGGTTGATCATGGAGGCCATACCCTTAAGGAGTTGCCAACGGGTAATGGTTCGGTGGTACTCATTCCAGCGGTCGCCGCCGGCAATATCAAGAAAATTGTTGGAGTGACGACGGTAGAGCCTGATTTGATCGTCAAAGCGGTAAATGGACAGCCGGAGGTCGAGAAAACCGCCAAGCCCGCCAGGCCTCCTAAGGATGACCCCCAGCCCGAGCAGCCGCCTCAGGGAATGCCTTGGGGAGTGGACCGGATCGACGCAGATTTGGCGTGGGGGACGGTTGTGGGCGCTAATATCGGAATTGCTATCATTGACACCGGCATTGACAAGGACCATCCGGACCTCAGCGCCAACCTGGCCGGCGGTAGAAACTTTACCGGCAAGATACGAGGCAGAGTCCGCAAAGTCGATCCTGACGCCTGGGACGATGACAGCGGTCACGGCAGTCATGTCGCCGGCATCGCCTCCGCTCTCAATAACGATATTGGTAGTGTTGGTGTAGCGCCTGCGGCAAGTTTGTTCGGCGTAAAGGTTCTGGACGAAAGCGGTTCAGGATATCTCAGTGATGTTGTCGATGGTATCTACTGGGCTGCCGGCAATGAACTGGTCAGCGTTATCAATCTTAGCCTTGGAATCGAAAAAGAAATACTTGACCAATATCCTGCCGATAAGCAGCTTCTCAAAGACGCGGTGGACTATGCCTATAATCAGGGCGTCATAGTGGTTGGGGCTGCCGGTAACGAGGGTAATTCCGCAGGTACAGGGGATAATGTTATTTATCCCGCCCGCTTCGATTCTGTCATCGCCGTAGCCGCCACTGGCAGTAACGACCAACGCGCTTCGTTTTCCAGTACCGGTCCCAGCGTCGAATTGGCTGGGCCTGGTGTGGACATCTATTCCACATGGTACAAAGGCCTATATAACACCATACCCGGCACGTCTATGGCCTCGCCCCACGTGGCGGGCGCCGCCGCTCTGGTAGTGGCCAATATTGCCAATCTTGGCGATCTTGACGGCGATGGATGGGTTAATCAGGTGGACGTTCGTCTGAAACTTCGGGAAACTGCCGATGATCTCGGTACGGTTGGCAACGATGAACTGTTTGGCTACGGTCTGGTGGACGCTCAGGAGGCGGCGACCGGTATAGAGACCTTACCTTAACTTTAGGATACGTGTAAACAGCACAATAAGCCCAATCGTAGCGTCAACCACGTATTATAACGCGGATCGCATACTACGGATAAAATCAGCTAGTTCGCTCTTGCCGTGATCGGCCTGGGTCAGGTTCTTTTCGATGATACTGACCACCGCTGAGCCGACGATGACCCCGTCGGCCCCGGCATCGGCCAGGTCTCGGGCGTGTTGGGGCGTACTAACACCGAAACCTACGCATATCGGCACGTCCGTCTGTTGTTTGAGCGATTTGATCAGCGGAACGACCTGCGTACTCAGTTTGCTGCGTGCACCGGTCACCCCCAACAGCGAAACCGTATAGATAAAACCAGTGCATAACCGGGTGATTTCTTCGCGGCGCTGCCGGCTGGTGTTGGGCGTTACCATATATACCGAATCCAGCCCGTTGTCTTCCAGAAACCCAGCCACCTCCTGGGCATCGTCCACACACAAATCCGCTACCAGCACACTGTTGACCCCAGCCGCGGCCGCGTCGCGATAGAACTTTTCAGGTCCATAGTGACAGATCAAATTATAGTACATCAGCAATCCGATCGGGATATCACGATAGGTTTTGATTTGGCGAATCAGCTCGAACGCCTGCTGGCAGTCTATATTTTGTTCGAGAGCGCGTATATCAGCCTTTTGGATCGTCGGGCCATCGGCTATCGGGTCGCTAAATGGTATCCCCAACTCCAGAATATCCGCTCCCGCGTCGATCGCCGTTTTGATCAGTTCCAGCGACGTCTGCGGATCAGGGTCACCCAAAACAAAAAACGGAATCAATATCGCCCGATCCACCGAACTAAATACGTCCTGATAGCTTTGCATGGGTACAATCCAAACTGTAATTATTTCTCTGCCTGCGATAAAAAGATGTGGCGTGTTTATGTGTGGCCTGCGCATGAGGCCCGCCAACTACTTATTCGCATAGGTTTTCCTTTATTGTGCTGTTTCCGGTCGGTATTTGATAAAGGCGTCCACGTCCTTATCGCCACGGCCGCTCAGGTTGATTACGATGATATCGTCCGCTTTGAACTTTCCCGCCTGGCTGAGCACCCAGGCGACGGCATGTGCGCTCTCGAACGCAGGGAAAATCCCTTCGCTGCGAGCCATAAACAAAAACGTATCCAGCACCTCCTCGTCGGTAGCACCAACGTATCTGGCTCTGCCGGTGTCACGGAGCATACTGTGCTCCGGTCCGACCCCGGGATAATCCAGGCCGGCACTTACCGAATGTGATTCGATGACCTGTCCGTGCTCATCCTGCAGCACATACGAACGTGCTCCGTGCAGTACTCCGACGGAACCTTTTTGCAGCGTCGCGGCGTGCTTGCCGGTATCAAGCCCGTAACCGGCCGCCTCCACCCCCACCAGTTGTACGTCTTTATCGTCAATAAACGCCGCGAATATCCCGATGGCGTTACTGCCGCCGCCTACACAGGCGGTCACGACCGTCGGCAAGCGTCCCAGTTTTTCCAGACACTGACGGCGCGTCTCGTCTCCAATCACCCGTTGGAAGTGCCTTACTACTGTCGGATACGGATGTGGTCCGGCTGCTGTGCCGAACAGATAAAAAGTATCGTCCACATGCGACGTCCAGTATCGCAGCGCATCATTGATTGCGTCTTTGAGCGTTCCGCTTGCACCGGTAACCGGGATCACTTCCGCTCCCATCAGTTTCATCTTCTGTACGTTGGGCATTTGTCGTTCGATATCGGTAACGCCCATGAAAACCTTTGTCTCCATCCCCATCATGGCGCCGACAGTCGCTGTCGCCAGCCCGTGCTGACCGGCTCCTGTCTCGGCGATAAGCTTTTTTTTGCCCATATACCTGGCAAGCAGTCCCTGCCCGAGCGTATTATTCAGCTTATGGGCGCCGCCATGCATCAGGTCTTCACGCTTGAGATAAACCTGGGCACCTGCCCGATCACTTAGCGACTGACTATGATAAAGCGGCGTAGGCCGACCGGCGTAATCACGCAGCAGTTGTTGCAGTTCGGCGCAGAACTTCTCGTCCCGGTGGTACCGCTCAAACGCTTCTTCCATCTCTTCCAGTGCCGGCATGAGCACTTCTGGAATATAATAGCCGCCAAACTGACCGTATCGCCCTTTGTTTTTCATAGTCTTACCTTATGGCGGCGCCTTCGAACAATGGTTTGTCTGCGGATACTTTAACCGTTTTTTGCCGCGAAATCGTTCATAAAATCGACTACATCTTTAATCGAATCGAGTCCGTTGGCGTTATACATCGACACTCGTATCCCACCGACGCTGCGATGTCCCTTGACCCCCACGAAACTCGCTTCCAATGCCTCGGCTACAAATTTCTTCTCCAACTGTTCACTGGGCAGCCGAAATATCACATTCATCAGCGAACGGTCTTCGTGCGGGATGTTGTTCCGATAGAAGCCGTTCGATCCGTCAATCTCGCCGTAGATGAGTTTTCCCTTTGCGATGTTTTCAGCTTCTATCGCTTCCACGCCGCCCCGTTTCTTAATCCAGTTGAGCACCTTGTTTGTCATGTAGATAGTAAAGCAGGGTGGCGTATTAAACAATGAGTTTGTATCCGCGTGCGTCGTGTAGGAAAGAAGCGTCGGCAATCCTTTGTTGACTTTTTCCAGCATATCGTTGCGAATCACCACTATGGCCAAACCCGCCGGTCCAAGGTTTTTCTGAGCGCCGGCATAAATCAAGCCAAACGGCGCCGGGTCAAACTCACGCGACAAAATATCGCTGCTCATATCCGCTACCAGCGGTACGCCGTTCGTGTCCGGAAACTGCCGATACTGCGTACCGAATATGGTATTGTTCGAGGTGAGGTGACAATAGGCCGCGTTCGGGTCGAGGTCCAGATCGCTCTGCTTCGGAATAGAGCGGAACACGCCGTCCTTTTCGGTGGTGGCCGCTACGCGAGCGTTGGCGATGATCTTCGCCTCCTTGAGCGCACTTTGGCTCCATGCGCCGGTCAGGATATAATCGGCGCTCTGCCCCGGGCCGATCAGGTTCATAGGCACCATGGCAAATTGCAGACTTGCTCCGCCCTGCAACAGCAACACCTTGAAATTATCGCCAAGGCCCATAAGTTCCTTGACCAGATCGATCGTCTCGTTGTGCACATGATCATATTCTTTCGAGCGGTGCGAGGTCTCCATAACGCTCACTCCGCTTCCCTGAAAATCGAGCAGCTCATCGCGTGCCGCTTCCAGTGTTTCCAAAGGCAGTGCCGCCGGTCCGGCATAATAATTATGAACTCTCGCCATAATGGTTTCTCCTGTGTTAAAACTTTTTTAATTTCCTGACTTTATCAGATCCATAAAACAAAAGCGGGTTTTAGACCGCGCGCAGTCTGTCATTTCAATACATTTATCACCAATCCGGAGAATATCTTAGGATAAAAGAACGTCGATTTTTGCGGCATTTTTTCGCCTGCTTCGGCTACCGCCTCCACCTCCGCCGGCCTGGTGGTATTCATAAAGAACAACCCTTGCCCATGACCGCTATCCACGTTATCGATAGCACACAGCGTAGCCGGGCCAAAATCCTTGATATATTCGACGTTGGTCTGTGCCGTAAGAGCCGCCTCGTCGATACCCAGGTATTTTTCCAGTATCAGCTTGTGTAGAATCGCTACGTCCAGTCGCCGCCACGCCTGGGACTTATCGGCGGCCAGCCTATCCATCACGCTTTCGTCCCGTAGCGTCGCAACGTAAAACGCTCCTTCATTGAAGTACATTCCAAAGGCATGCGCGTTGCTCTCAAACTCCAGCTTCAGGGCCTCGAACATCATCTCCCGTTTGGCCTTCTTTTCCACTACGTTATTGAAGGCCATCCGCGCCACGTCGAAATGCTCATTCAATTGGCCCAGCAGTACATTGGGCTCAAACTGAGCTATGTTCTTGATCAACCGATGCGTCGGCAGTACGATCAACCCTTCGTTGTGAGTGTTAACGAAAGTCATCATCTGAAAGGCCGCGGAGGGATTACCGGTTTCGCGGTAATAATTCAGGGCTGTTTCGTAACGATGATGCCCGTCGGCAATAAATATGTTTTTGTCATTCATCACCTTTACGATAGTTCCGATCTGCTCCGGGTCGGTCACCGCATAGAGGCGATGCACCACCGCCTGGTCATCGGTACAGTTAAGCAGTTCCGGTCCCTGAGACGCCTTTTCCAGGATCGCGTCAATCGTCTTGTTCGGGTCGCTGTAGAGCATAAATATCTGACCGGTTTGGCTGTTTGTCGCCCGCATCAGGTTCAATCGGTCCGCCTTGGGGCCGGCCAGCGTCTGCTCGTGTGCCCTTACCCCCTGGCCATAGTCCTGAAGTTTACCCAGCGCGATAAAACCAGTCCGCCGATACGTCCCTTCCGCCACGGTAAAATCCTGAACATAGACGTATATGCTCTCCTTATCATCCTGCTTCAGTGCGGCGGAACTGATAAAACCACGCAACGCCTCAGCCGCACGGGTATATACGTTTTGGGTCTCGTTATCTGTCGGCTTGGTTTTTCCCTTAATCACGCGGACAATATTATATTCGCTCTGCTGATACAGTCTTTCCTGCTGATCCGCGTCGATCACATCGTAAGGCGGCGCGATACACAGGCCTGGATCACCAACTACCGATGATTCATAACGATAGCCCTTAAAAGCAGTTATGTCCATTCTGCTTCCTTCCTGTCTTCTGGTTGTCAATCATTATCTCAACTGCGTCTGCCGCGAAGAGTCAGCATTCTAGCAACTTGACTTTCGATAGTCAAACACTTGCTGCGCAAGACCTTCCACCCCCCAAAAAAACACCCAAAACACGGCAAATCGCACCCCAATCACGCGGTCCTTAACAAAAATGTTATACATCCTAAATTAAAGAGGTTACAATACCTTGCGAAATGACTATTACACGAACGGAGGTAACTCTTTTTATGTTGTCCTTTATAATGGTATCAATGCAGGAAGTATTGGTAATAGTGGTTCTTGCCGCTATCATCGCTTTTTGTGTTGCCCGTCGAAAAAAACGGAAAAAATAAACTCCTCCTCTTCAAAAGCTCCGCCGTCCACTGTTTTTGACCCGACTGTACCGCCGCACATTCGTAAGTTTATACCCAATCGCTATAAACGCACATAACATACTGCAAATACAACGCTTATGATAGGAGCTACATCTGATTCGTTCTGTTCGCAATCGCAGGCAAGAAATCAAGGAATGATTTTCTTGTTATCCGGGAGCCTTTCCCTTACAATCACTGTGCGTCGAATTCGTTTACGTTATTTTTTGGGTGATTCATTAAAAATAAGGGAGAGTTATCATGGCTACTGAATGGAAAGATACGCCCGTAAGAAAAATTCAGGCGAGTTTCGTGTCGGTTGTTGTGCTTTTTATTATTATTGTTGTGGTGGTTTCGCTATCGATTGTCTATATCGGCGGCGACGAAGTTGGAATTGTGGAAAAAAAATTCGCAGGCGGGGCTTTGCCCGCAGGGCAGATTCTGGCGGTAAACGGCGAGAACGGCATCCAGGCTCAGATACTTGCGCCGGGGTGGCATCTCTGGAAATGGCCCTGGCAGTATAACATCGACAAGGTGCCGCTGGTAGAGGTGCGAGAAGGTACGGTGGGTCTGATACAGGCGGCCGACGGCCAGAGCCTGCCGCCGAATACAATTTATGCGCCCGAATGGACCGAACCGAAAAAAATGCTGGACGCCGCTTATTTCCTGGGCGAGGGCAAAGGATATAAAGGCCCACAGCTTACGGTTCTCAAGCCCGGTAAGTATCGTCTCAACACTAAGCTCTTTACCGTCGAACCGGCACAAATAACGGATGTCAAGACCGGTTCCGTCGCGGTAATCAAGAGCAATGTCGGCGAAGCGATACCAAGCGAAAAGCGGCTGGTAGAGGTAGGCCAAAGGGGTATATGGAACAAACCTTTTGGCGAAGGCCAATACTATCTCCATACCAAGGCCTATGAGGTCACTATTGTCGATATCCAGCAGGTGATGGTAAGTTACACACCTGAGGTCGATAAGAAAAAAGATGGCAAGTCACTTACGCCCATCGTCGCACGAACTAAGGATGGTTTTACCTTTCCCGTGGATGTCCGGGTGACCTATCAGATAGAAAGCAAAAATGCACCGCAGGTTGTCGCAGATGTTGGGGATAATGAACAGGTGCTTGACAAGCTGGTGACTCCGGCGGTAAGGGAGATTTTCAGAAATAACGCGGAAAAAGTCAAGGCGCTGGAATATGTACAGCTTCGATCTGTCCAGGGTGAGCAAAGCACCAAGATGCTGCAGGACGAACTAACCAAGTATGGCGTGACCGTGCTGGCCGTTCGTATCAGTGATGTCGGTGACGAAGAATCGCTGGGATCCCTGCTGAAGACCCAAACCGATCGGGAAATAGCCCTGCAGGAACAGGAAACCTTCCAGGAACAGCAGCGGGCCGCGGAACAACAAAAGGAACTTAAAGCAACCCAACAGGAGGCGGAGGAAGAGATGAGACTAGCCACCGCCGAGTATGGGGTCAAAATTGCCGAGCAGGAAAAGCTAAAAAAGATCACGGAGGCTGAAGCCCAGGCCAAACAGGTCACGATCGTCGCCGAGGCTCAGGCCAAGGCATATCAACTAATCGCTGATGTGATCGGCCCCAATAACGCCGCTCTGGTTGAGATTATGAAGCTGGTTTCCGACGAAAACATCAAGATTACGCCTGAAGTAATGGTAAGCGGCTCGACCGGCTCCTCAGGCATGACCGATGCCCTGATGGGCACAATCCTTCAGGGAATGCTCAACAAAGAGGCGACCGGGCAAAAACCGCCCGCCAAGGAATAACACGACCGGCATCGCAAGGAAAAAAACGATATCTCACCAGTTTTGACTGATACCTGTTTCTTTAGCGAAAGGAACCCTATGACAAATAAAGATTTTATAATTGGCGACGTCCTGGGGTTTGGCTGGCGGGTAATGAAAGGTAATATCGGGTTCTTTGCGGTTTTGATACTGATTGCGATTACTATTTCTGTCGTGCCGGAGATTCTGCGCGCTTTGGCACACGTCTCACCTTTCTCCTCGCCGGTTGTGATAATGTTCGGCTTTATTCTCCATGTGGTGAGTCAGGTCGTCAATTTTGTGATAGCTATCGGTTTCGTCAAGGTGGCTCTGAGCTTCTGCGATCAAGTCAAACCGACAGTTGCTACGCTGTTCGATGTGTGGGATTGCTTCTGGCGGTATGTGGGCGTGAGCATTCTTTATGGACTCATCGTATTCGCCGGTATGCTGCTGCTGATTATACCGGGCATCATTTGGGCGGTTAAATTTCAATACGGATTTTATTTCGTAGTTGACAAGGGACTGGGGCCGGTCGCGGCCCTGAAAGCCAGTTCCCGAACCACCCAGGGCATAAAATTTAAACTGTTCGGTTTCGGCCTGCTTTGTGGATTGATAAACCTGCTGGGGTTAATCTGCCTGATTGTAGGAATGTTCGCGACATACCCAATGGTATTAGTAGCCATGGCATTAGTCTATCGGCACCTTATAGTACAAATCCCGGAACTGGCTGAGTTTGGAGTCATAATAACATCGCCGGAACCCCAGCCGCAGGACGAACAAATCGATCAAGCCAGACACGAGCCTGAGCAATCGGAACCCAACGAATAACACTACCATTGCCAAATAACAGCGGTTTAACTTCAGTTTACGGGACTAAGATTGCCTTGGACGGAATCATAGTTCGTATTTATTGTGGAAGACAGTTTTTAGGTTTGCTTTAACCGGTTTAGTTATTATCGGACGTTACATGGCTTGGACTTGATACCCAAAACCCGAAAACGTGGGAATAAGCTGCCGAGATTTGAAAATCTGAAAAAAGAACCGCTTGATGACACTACAGAAAATATTTTTAAAAAATTCTTCTGTATCTGACCGCTGCATATGGCAGTCACTTTGTAAACGAAATAAATAGGTTTTTACACTGAAAAACAAGGTTTTTTGCTCATTTGGGTGCAAACCTCTGATGAAGTATTACCCCACCCATAACTGACCCGTTACAAAAAAGATAAAAAAACCCTTGCATTGTACGACCGGATGTGTTAATCTTGCTATGGAAAGCAGGCTGATAAGGTTGTGCCAAAGTGAGGAGCGAAAATGTACACCTCATTTCACTTTGTCTAACCCAAGCCGATCATGTAGATAACTGTGGTTATTTTAACGAGTTGCGCGCGGGATATGTGAAACACAGGTTAGTTTCAAATCCTGACACAAAGGAAATGTGGGAATTTTTCTTCTCAGGAGGAAGGAAATGAATAAGTCGTGTTTGAGGGCAGTTGTTTTGTTGGTCGTTTTTGTTGGTCTGCAGGGCGGGTCGTCACAGGGAGACTTGTCTGACCTGATGGTGTACGGCACGTACGATTTTTATTGTATTACCAATAACGATCCCCTCAATGCCATTGTCGGCGAAGAGCAGTTGTCTGTCGATGTTGCCAACGGGGGAAATGAAGTAACTTTCATATTCAATAATGTTGGCCTAACGGATTGCGCCGTCATGGATGTGTATTTTGATGACGGTACACTTTTGAATATGATCGGCCTTATTGATAACGACGATGGTGTAGGGGGCGATCCGGAGGTGGATTTCAGCCAATACGCCGACCCTCCCGATCTTCCCGGAGGTGACAGCATATTCCCGCAATTCGAGACGACGGTAGGCTTTTCCGCGGATGCCGATACACCTCGGCCGACATTTTGGGCTGTCAGTCCGGGGGAGCAGTTGGGAGTGGTTTTCTCGCTCAGGCAAATCTCGGACAATCCGCCTGTGTATGGTACCGTTCATGATGTAATTGATGAACTGAATGACGGCACCCTGAGAATCGGCATACATCTTCAGTCAATAGGTAGTGGTAATGGCAGCGAAGCGTATGTGAATAATATTCCTGAGCCGACGACCATGTGTTTGCTGGGGCTGGGCGGCTTGGCCCTGCTGAGGAGACGTAAGGGATAATTACCCATATAATACTTTATCAGTTAAAGGGTTGTGAGTTTTCGCTTGCAGCCCTTTTTCTTTGATATTGACATTTTGTCAGAAATCTTGACGCCATCGCTAATTCTCACCTACTGTGGAACTTGGGTTAAAAGTATTTTGATGCCTTGATTCTGTTATCTGAACGGCGTTTTGAGTGTCTGTGTCTGGCGGAATGGTAAGACCGATTATGGGACTAAAATTGTCTTGGATGGAATTATAGTTCGTATCTGTTGTGGAAGACGGTTTTTACAGATTCGGTACGACCAAATAGCACTAAAACAGATATTTGCACGGCATATTGCCGGCGAGACGCCGCTATCCAACTCTCAATATCGCAGCATATTGCATTAATGTTGCAATGTTATGCGAAAATGTCCGTTTATCCTAATATGCGGAATATTGCGCTAATGTCGCGATATTATATGTCCGTTTTATATTAGTATTGCGAATTGAGTGGAAATATCTCTGCAAACAAATTATGATAAGGTTACCAGTTATGAAAATAGATATTCGTACAATTAAAGCAGGCCAGGTGGCGGAAATTTATATCACAGCCACGCCAACACCCCAGGCGCGAGAACACAACGAGATAGAGGAGTTGTTCACCGCCATAACCAAAACGTTAAGATCGAGCAACGCGCGGATTTTTCAGGAAAGAATTTTTACCACCGCCCAGGCACTTGAAAAAAACCGTTCCACTAGGGCGAGAATCTACGGTGACCTCGACGATGGCGTAAGCCCAACATGGCTTGTCGCTTCCGAGGGATTAGAGGGTAAAATCGCCGGCGTACAGATACATGCCCTTACGGGGTGCGGCAGTCCTCAAATCCTTAAAGCGGACAATGTGCCCTGTGGACGTATCATAAGAGTGCCTGGAATGGATTACCTTACACTTTCAAATATCTGCCGACCCGAACTGTCCGGCAGAAACAGCCAGGCACAGGCAATGCTGGAAAAAGCGGAATCAATCCTGGAGCTTGCTGGAATCGACCTGTTCGATGTATCTCGCACATGGATGTGGCTCGATAATATTCTCGAATGGTATGGTGATTTCAACCGGATAAGAAATGACTTTTTCAGAAAATACAACCTCATCGCGGAAAACAAAAGCAACAAGATGCCCGCGAGCACAGGTATTGGACTCCGAAACAAAAACGGTACTTTGTGTGTTATGGAACTGATAGCGGCGGCAGGAAAGCAAAGCTCGATAGAACACTTCGATGCCGGCGGCAATCAACAGTCCGCTTTCAAGTATGGTTCAGCGTTCTCGCGAGCCGTCAGAACCAGAACGCCGGGGGGCATCACTTTATTCATCTCCGGTACCGCCTCAATCGCGGCTGACGGCAAAACCATTCATATTGGAGATGCGCAATCGCAAATTGAAGCTACAGTTAAAAATGTCCAGGCCATACTTGAAGAACTTGACTACACGGACAATGACGTTGTACATGCAATCGCTTACTGTAAAACCCCGGAAGTTGAAAAGCTTTTCAACCGTGGCTGGAGCGATCTCCCTTGGCCGACAATAAAGGTGATAGCTGATATATGCCGTGATGACCTGCTTTTTGAAGCCGAAGTTACCGCCGCCAAAAGCGCTGACACTGGGGCGTATAAAAACATTCAGAGGGAAGAGAACGCCAATCCATAAAGAGGTATAATGATGCGCGACTTACGTTTCCTGATTAGTTCGGTGATGAGAGTCGTGTTTGTCGTTGCGGTCTTTATGGCGACCCTGAACGAAACGGGTGCTCAGCCGCAGGTTGTGTATCCATTTGAAAGCGATAGCGAGTACGTCGCGGCGAATAACATCGATATCCTGGTGACCTCAACATTGCGCAAGGGGGGTATCGAACCGGCCAATCTGTGTTCGGACGAGGTTTTTATCAGACGCGTGTTTCTGGATGTGAACGGCACACTGCCCGAGCCTTATGAGGTTCGCGAATTCCTGGAGGACCGCCGTCCCGACAAACGCAACGCTCTTATCGAGATTCTCCTGAAACGTAATGAGTTTGCCGATTATTGGTCACTGAAATGGTCCGATCTGCTGCGGGTCAAGGCGGAGTTTCCGATTAATTTGTGGCCCAATGCTGTGCAGGCTTACCATCGTTGGATTTACGATGCCATACGCGAGAATATGCCTTACGACCGGTTTGCACGTGAGTTATTGACATCAAGTGGCAGCAATTTTCGCGTAGGCCAGGTTAATTTCTATCGTGCGATTCAAGGCCGGGAACCTTCTTCTATCGCCAGGGCAGTGGCCCTGACGTTTATGGGGGTGCGCCTGGAAAACTGGGCGGAAAACAGCAGGGCCGATATGGAGGTTTTCTTCTCGCGGGTGGCGTATAAAAATACAGCCGAGTGGAAAGAAGAAATCGTTTTTCTGGATCCCACGCCCACCAAACCAGTGAAAGCCGTTTTCCCCGATGGCCGCACCGTGCAGATTCAACCAGGCAAGGATCCACGCGAGGTCTTCGCCGACTGGTTGATCACTGGGGACAACCCGTGGTTCGCTCGCAATATCGTCAATCGCATCTGGGCCTGGCTGTTTGGCCGCGGGCTTATCCACGAACCGGACGACATCAGGCCGGACAATCCTGCCGTTCACCCACAAGTCCTTGACTGGCTTGAAAAGGAACTTGTCAAATCCAACTACGACCTGCGGCATATTTACCGCCTGATCCTCAATTCCCGCACCTACCAGCAGTCCTCGATCCCGCGCAGCGAACATCCCGACGCCAAGGCCATGTTCGCGTATTATCCGGTACGCCAACTGGATGCGGAAGTGCTGATCGATGCCTTGTGTTGGATTTCCAATACCAGGGAAAGCTATTCGAGCGCTATCCCGGAACCTTTTAGCTTTATTCCGGAAGAAAATCGATCCATCGATCTGGCGGACGGCAGCATTACCAGTCAGTTTCTCGAAATGTTCGGCCGCCCGGCTCGCGATACCGGCCTGGAATCAGAACGCGGCAGTCAACCCACCGACGCACAGCGGCTGCACCTGCTGAATTCATCCCATGTTCAAGACAAGATCGAACGCAGTTGGAGATTGCGCGGAATAATACGCAACGCCAAAAATAACCGGCAGATGCTTATAAACATGATTTACCTCAACATCCTGTCACGTTTCCCAACGCAGGCTGAACTGACTGCCGCGAAAACATACTTTCAAACCAAAGGAATAAACGCTGGTCAAGCCACGAATGACATGGCCTGGGCATTGATTAATACCAAGGAATTTCTCTACCGGCATTAAACTGGTCGAATGCCGCACCTGCGATCATCAATAAAAAGTGAGGAAACATTTATGAGCAGTCAACAAACCACAAAGTTCATAACTCGGCGTGAAGCGTTAAAACAGGGACTTTTTGGGGCGGCTGGACTGACGCTGATTAATCCTTTCGACCTTCATGGACAGGGAGCGCCTGTATCATTGCGACCACGGGCCAAATCGGTTATACAGATATGGATGTGGGGTGGCCCGTCCCATCTGGACACCTTCGATCCCAAACCGGACGCCGGCTACGATTATTGCGGCCCATACAAAAAGCCAATTGCCACCAACGTGGACGGCATCCAAATCTGTGAAATGTTGCCATTGCTGGCACAGCAGGCCGACAAGTATTCCATTATACGCAGCATGACCCACGGCATTAACTCGCATGAAACGGCATCTTACATGGTTCAGACAGGACATGAGCCAGGCCGATTGCTCTATCCCTGTGTCGGGGCTGTTGTCTCAAAGTTCAAAGGGTACGATCAAGGTTATAAAGGGCTTGTCCCACCTTATATTGTGTTGACGCAACCTCAAGGCCGATTCTCCGAAGCGGGTTTTTTGGGACCGCAGTACAAGCCATTCGCCACCGGCGGCGACCCGAACAAAACTCCCTTTGCCGTGGAAGGCATCATTGCGAAAGGTATTTCCGATGAGCGACAGCAAAGCCGCAGAGATCTGCTGCATACCCTCGATTCGCTTGGCCAGGCTATGCCGAAAAACCCTCAGTTCGAACAACTCGACCGTTGCGAGGCGAACGCCTACGAGATGATGTTCGGCAACGCCAGAAAACTGTTCGATCTGTCAGAGGAAAAAAATGAAATCCGTGAACAGTACGGTCTCAATACGTTTGGACAGTCGTGCCTGATGGCCCGTCGGCTCGTCGAACAGGGCGTGCCCTATATCACCATCAACTACAAGGGATGGGACACCCACAAACAGCACTTCCAGACTATGAATCGCAAGCTGCCCGAAATGGACCAGGGACTGGCTGCCCTGCTGCGGGACCTGGCCGACCGCACTCTGCTCGACAGCACAATTATATGGTGGAGCGGCGAGTTTGGGCGAGGCCCGAAAATCCAGTGGGAGCCGCCCTGGAACGGTGGTCGGGGACATTACGGTAAATGCTTCTGTACGCTGGTTGCCGGCGGAGGGTTCAAGGGCGGCCGTGTGGTCGGAGCCTCGAACGAAAACGGTACTGAAGTGGCCGAACGACCCGTCTATCCGCAAGACCTGATCGGCAGTATGTACGAGTTGCTTGGCATTGATCCCGATGGTCCCATGCCAAACCCGCTCGGATTGAAAATTCCGGTCATGCCGACGGCGACGGACGGCGGCCGACTCAAAGAGATTACGTAAAATCCAGAGAGACGAACCATGCCATTTATCAAAAAAACGATAGTTGTGATGTTGACCATGTGCGTTACCACTGCGTGGGGCCAGTCGAATAAGCAACAGCCGCATATCGGCTATCTCTATCCAGCCGGCGGCCAGCAAGGTTCGCTCGCTCAGATCACGGCAGGTGGCCAATTTCTCAGAGGCGCCACCGACGTGTACGTCTCGGGTCAGGGAGTACATGCCTCGGTCATTGAGTATATAAAGCCAACTGGAAACCTGCAAAAAGAACAGCGACAACTTCTCCAGCAGCGACTGAATGAACTGCGGGAAAAACAACTGGCCGAATTGCCCGGGAAAGACAGTAGTCCTCCGATGCCCACAGAAGAAAACCTCGCGGAAAAACACTCGCAAAACTCCAAACCATCAAAAAAAGAAGACAACTCGAATAAAGAAGACGCTTCGAATAAAGAAGACGCCGTAAACACCGAAGAAGTCAAACTACCGGACCATCCGTTATTGTACGACCTGGAGAATAAAAGCCTCAGAGAACTGGCGCATATTACGAACACGTTGTTTTTTCCCAGGGATAAAAAACAGGTCAACAGGCAGATTTCCGAATCGGTACTGATTCAAATCAGCATCGATCCGGATGCCCAGCCTGGCGCCCGTGAACTGAGAATCAAAACAGGGACAGGACTGACAAATCCAATGGTTTTCCATGTGGGCTTGTTTCCTGAAACTCGTGAACTGGAACCAAACGACCAGCAGGCCTACCCAAAACTACCCAAGGCACAGAGCCTGCCCGAGGGAAAACCAATTGAACTACCTGTTGTATTAAACGGACAGATCATGCCTGGTGACGTTGATCGTTTCCGGTTCCGTGCGAGTCAGGGACAAGAACTCGTGATAGAAACCCACGCCCGCAGTCTTATCCCATATCTGGCTGATGCCGTCCCCGGCTGGTTCCAGGCTACGCTGGCACTGTACGATGCCCAGGGCAACGAACTGGCCTTTGCTGACGATTATCGATTCAATCCCGATCCGGTCCTCTTTTACCGCATTCCCGAAAACGGGGAATATGAGTTGGGAATCCACGATTCCATCTATCGCGGAAGAGAGGATTTTGTCTATCGTATCATAGTGGGACAGCAGCCATTCATCACTCAAATGTTTCCCCTGGGAGGTAACGCAGGCGCCAAAGCCGCCGCCTTGGTCAGCGGCTGGAACCTTCGGGAAACCATGGTACCTTTGGATACGCAACCCGGCGATAACTACATTCGCCAGATTGCCTATCATAAGGGAAAACGATTTTCCAATACCGTTCCCTATGCCGTAGATACCCTGCCCGAATGTAATGAAAAAGAATCCAACGACACCCTCAAAACCGCACAGCAAATAGAAATACCGAAAATCATCAATGGCCGCATCAGCCGGCCGGGCGATGTGGATATCTTCCATCTGACAGGCAATACCGACGATGTAGTGGTGGCCGAGGTTTATGCCCGCCGGTTGAATTCCCCGCTGGACTCATTATTGCGATTGACAGACGCGTCAGGTAATGTGCTGGAATGGAACGACGATTACGTCATGGAGGATAGCCACCTTTACAGGGATATTGTAGGATTGATGACACATCATGCCGACTCGTATCTGACAGCCAAGCTGCCGAAGGATGGAACCTACTATGTGCATCTTGCCGATTCACAGCACCATGGAGGCAAGGCCTATGGTTATCGCCTGCGCATAACTGCCCCGCAACCCGATTTCTCGCTCCGCGTGACGCCCTCCAGCATCAACATGCAGGCCGGGACCACCATTGCACTGTGCGTACACGCACTGCGCAAAGATGGTTTCGACGGCCGAATCGAAGTGGTATTGAAAGATGCGCCCGACGGTTTCGAGCTTGGCGGCGGGTGGATTCCTGCCGGACGCGATCACGTTCGCATGACACTTTCGGCGCCAAATGAGACGCCCGATCAGCCGATCACCTTGCAACTGGAAGGCATCGCACCAATCGGCGGACAAATAGTCAGTCACCTTGCGGTTCCCTCGGAAGATATGATGCAGGCATTCCTATATCGGCATCTGGTACCCTCGCAGGAACTCCTGGTTGCGGTCAATAAAAACAAATGGCGTGTGCCACCCATTAGACTGGCCGGCCGTGATATCGTCCGGATTCCAGCAGGCGGCACAGCCCAGGTACGACTCAAAACCGCGAAACGCCCAGCCCTTCAGGAAATGCAACTGGAGCTTAACGAACCGCCCAATGGACTGACACTTCACGATGTGACAGTTGTGCCCGAAGGCATTGCATTCCGGTTAGAAGCCGATAAAGATGCACTACCAATCGATTTTGCGGACAACTTGATTGTCGAGGCATTCAGGGAATCTACGCCCAAACAGAAAAACGGTAAACCTGCGAATCAAAAACAACGTACCTCGATGGGTATCTTTCCAGCCATCCCAATTGAAATAGTGCCGTGATAAACATTTTTTTCAGCAACCAGCCAATTGTGCGATTTTCGCACTGTGGCTTTGAAGTTGGCTGTATGGATGAACATATCTAAAAACTTAACCCAACCAATTTTACCAAAACAGGAATATCAAAATGTCACAAGAAAATCTAAGTTCCAGCGAAATGCCCGGCGATATTACGCCAACGTATAATATGGCCTTTATCTGGCGTATCTGCCTTGTTGCCGCGATGGGCGGCCTTTTGTTTGGTTATGACTGGGTGGTCATTGGCGGCGACAAGACCGATAATTTTATACATTAGCGAAACATTTATCGAAACCATATAAAAATCCATTTTCGCATAACAGGCTCTGCTGAATGAAAATTGGGTTTAAAAACTGCGAAAGTTAACTTAAGTAGGAATGGTCATGGATATCTGGTCCACACTGCTTGATATATTGATTTTGCTGCTGACGGCAATAGTGCTGGGATCGATGTGCGAGCGGTTGAAGCAAAGTGCGATACTTGGATACCTGCTTGCGGGAACACTACTAGGGCCCAATGCCCTGGACTGGATGCCGAACCATCAGGCGGTGGCCACGATAGCAGAATTGGGTGTGGCACTGTTGTTGTTCACCATCGGTCTTGAATTTTCATGGCGCAGGCTACGAGGCATCGGGCAGATTGCTCTCGGCGGAGGAACCCTTCAGGTGCTGTTGACCGGCGTCTTAACAGTCGGAATCTGCCTGATGATCGGGATCGGGTGGCATCCGGCAGTAGTGATCGGTGCCGTGATAGCATTAAGCAGCACAGCTTGCGTGTTGCGCCTGCTGGTGATGCGTGCAGAGATTGATAGCGTCCACGGCCGTAACGTGCTGGGGATATTGCTCTTACAGGACATCGCGGCAGTTCCGCTCGTACTGGTCATGACAGCCTTGGGCAACAGGGGTTCAGGTGTTGGGGTTATCTGGAATATGGGACGGGCAGTCGCAATGGCCGCCCTCATGGTGGGAATGCTATACGTCCTATTGAATTTCATCGTGCCACATTTGCTAAGGTCGAAAGAAGCGGCGCGCAATCGCGAGTTGCCGATCCTACTTGCAATTGTTACGGCGTTAGGGTCAACGTGGGTATCGCACAAGTTAGGCCTTTCGCCTGTGCTTGGAGCGTTCGTTGCAGGAATACTTCTCGCTACGTCGCCCTTCGCCACGCAAATCCGCGCCGACGTCACCCCTTTGCGAACGTTGTTCATGACATTGTTTTTCAGTTCGATCGGCATGCTGAGCAATCCAGCATGGATATTAGAACACTGGGTAATGGTAACGATAGTTGTGGCAGCTATCGTGTTCGGAAAAACAGTTGTTTCGTCTGCTGTAGTATATGTGTTCCGCTACTCGCCGGGTCATGCTATTGCGACGGGTATTTGCCTCGCCCAGATCGGCGAGTTCTCCATTGTACTCGCCGAAGTGGCACGACATGGACAGTTGATTGGCAGCGACTTGTTTGATCTGATCATTGCAGTAACGGTCGCAACCCTGTTCCTCACGCCGTATTTGATCGCAGTTGCGCCACACATTGCAGCAGGTGTGGGAAAACTTTCGGCTCGCAGTCTCCATGAGTTGCACCACTCGCACGAAACGAAGTTCGAGCCTGACACGAGGTTGAAAGGTCATATCGTGATTGTAGGCTTTGGTCCGGCCGGACGTTGCGTTGCCGAAATACTCAAAAAAGAGCATGTATCGCTCCTCGTTGTTGAGCTGAACCCTAAGTCTGCGGCTAACGCCCAGGCAAGTGGTTTTAGAACGTACATCGGTGATGCGAGCCGTGCCGAAGTGATGGAGCATCTGCAGCTTGGGTCGGCTAAGGCTATCGTGGTGACGGTACCCGATCCAGTCGCCGAACAACATATCATCAAACTTGTTCGTTTATTATCACCAGAAACGGCAATCATCGCTCGATTGCGGTATCACATATATCGTTCGGATTTAATTCGCGCTGGAGCAACTATGGTTGTCGATGAGGAAGAAGAAATAGGTCTGCGTATTGCTTCAGAGGCGAAAAAATGCTGCGGGTCACAGGTTCTGAGCCACTGCCCGCAAATAATCCGCCCTGTTGAATGAAAATTGGGTTAAAAACTACAAAAGTTAAGATTGATAAAGGAATATCAAAATGTCACAAGAAAATCTAAGTTCCAGCGAAATGCCCGGCGCTATTACGCCAACGTATAATATGGCCTTTATCTGGCGGATCTGCCTTGTTGCCGCGATGGGCGGTCTTTTGTTTGGTTATGATTGGGTGGTTATTGGCGGGGCCAAGCCATTCTATGAACCGTTCTTTAACATTACTGACGATACACCTTTTATAAGAGGCTGGGCTCAGAGCAGCGCCCTGGTTGGTTGTATGTTCGGAGCGCTGCTTTGTGGCATACTTACGGACAGCCTCGGCAGAAAAAAACTGCTGATCTTCTCAGGACTGCTGTTTACTGTTTCTGCGATAGGAACCGGTCTTGCAAATGAATTTATGACATTTAATATCTTTCGTATTATTGGAGGTCTGGGGATAGGGCTTGCCTCGAACCTTTCGCCGATGTACATCGCGGAAATTTCACCTGCCAAAATGAGAGGAAAATTTGTTTCGATCAACCAGCTTACTATTGTAATCGGCATCCTTCTGGCGCAGATTGTCAATCTTTGCATCGCCAGGCCGGTACCGGAAAACGCAACCGCTGAATTTATAAATCAGTCATGGAACGGCCAATATGGCTGGCGATGGATGTTCGAGGCTGAGACGGTATTTGCTCTCTCTTTCTTTGTGCTCATGTTCTTTATGCCCGAAAGTCCTCGCTGGCTGATTAAATACGGCAAAAACGAATTAGCCCAAAAAACCCTCGCGAAAATCGGCGGCGACGATTATGCAAAAGCAGAGGTCGCGGATATCAAGAATACCCTTGCAGGTAAAGAAATCGCTCGTGTCAATTTCAGGGATTTGATGGAACCCAGGCTTTTTAAAATAATTTGTCTTGGAGTATTTCTTGCGGTCTTCCAGCAGTGGTGCGGTATCAATGTTATTTTCAATTATGCCCAGGAAGTTTTTTCCTCTGCCGGGTTTGGAGTAAGTGCGACACTGTTTAATATCGTGATAACCGGCATCGTCAACCTTGTCTTTACATTTGTGGCGATATACACGGTGGACAAGATAGGCAGAAAACCGCTGATGCTCGCCGGCTCGATCGGGCTGGCAGGTGTCTATGCTATCCTGGGAACGGGATATTATTTAAACAGCACCGGTATCCACATGCTTGTTCTTATAGTTTTGGCTATTGCCTGCTATTCGATGACACTTGCTCCGATAGTCTGGGTTATCATAGCTGAGATATTCCCTAACAGGATTCGTGGCGCCGCGATGTCGATAGCGGTTATCTCATTGTGGATTGGCTGCACAGCTTTAACCCTGACATTTCCATATCTCAAAAAAGCCCTTGGCGCTCACGGAACATTTTGGCTTTATGGCTTTGTCTGCGTAATCGGGTTCATTGTCATCCTGACCAGGCTGCCCGAAACAAAAGGAAAAAGCCTGGAAAATATCGAAAGAGAACTGGTAGATTAACCGGCCACTCCTATCGGTTTTTTACGAGTTGTAAAAAGTCATTAGATTTTTCATAGGGGCTTTACCGGCAAACCCAATCTAAAGAGCCACCGGCGTATATACTCCGGGATTGACACCAATGCGATAAATCCACGAAGTCGCTTTCGGATATTGAAATGAATAACGTATCTCCTCGCAGCCCAACAAACAACCAAGCCCCGACCGTCAGGCAGGGGAAAATTCCCAGCGATATATTTTATTGACAACAAGTTCCAGCCCCGTCCGTGCCCGCCATTTTCTCTTGTAGCGTGGCCTCTTAGCCCACGCGGGGACTTTTGTGATAACGTACAATATTTTTCGCACAATTTTATAGGACGTATAAAAAAGTCCTTCATCTGGTCGATGAAGAAGTAAAAAAATTAACCCATTAACCAGAGAAAGGACTAAGCAATGAAACAATTGGAA